>ERZ1370068.7424-contig-634_pt1 | contig 176495 bp, 206 predicted proteins | sample MGYA00561227_ERZ1370068 | MGnify/ENA primary metagenome ERZ1370068 (study PRJEB38410, sample SAMEA6850437) | metagenome | study: Metagenomic assessment of the ecological functions of the soil: analysis of the soil microbiota associated with the...
GGTACATATTCGATTTCAGTTGTATTGCTGCAGGTTCGCACGACCAGCTGCCTGTCGACCATCACCACACTGGGCGAGAAGCGATTCCAAGACAGAGGAAGTCAGGCGCCCGGAAGGTTGGATCTCGCCGCGCAGGCTCGGCGAAAGGCCGAGCGAGATCTCGACGGCATGACCGCGGTATTGGCTGCTCGATATGATCTACTGGCGGAGCACCACTGTTCACCACTTTGAAAACCAGACCGTTGGCTGGCCGCCTCGTGGTCCGGAACGGATCGTTGAAGATCTTGGGGCCACACCTGAACATCACCGCTATCTTGGCGCCAATGCGCGAAATGATCACCGGTAGCTGTTCGCAGGCTGGTATCGCCGACGGATCCTTGCGGACACTCGCCACCTTGCGTATTGCCAGCACGAATCTCCGACCATCGTCGCCCAGCGCCGGTGCCTCCTCCATGACCGCCTCGACGACGAAGGCGGCACCGGCCATCGAAGCGCGCGCGCCGAAGGTGTCGAGCTCATTTGATCGGAACGCGCCGTGTCAGGGCTATTACCGAGCAGGATCAAACGAAGGCATTCTGCATCGTTCGCGACGATGACTTTTTATTCAGAGGTGGAGCCGCACCACGGCCCGCAGGTCAACGATCTCGATCCACCGCCCTCCATGATCCGACGGGTGCGCCGGGCGGGCGATGCTGATCATCCCCCTCCACACCACACGTCGCCGCCGTCCATTCGGGTCCGGTACGGTGGACCAAAGCGAAGATGCACATTCTCCGCGCGGCAACATCGCCAGCTAGCGTTCCAGGTTCGATTCCTGAGGGTGCGGAATTTTGAATACCGCTCGGTTGATCTTTCGAAGCGATATGCTCGTCGGCGTGCGGCCGCGATCACGCGACGATATCGTCGCGAAACAATCACGGCGACGCCGCTTCCACCGGCTGAATCACGCAGGCGCAGGATCAATATCGCCGAAATTTAAATCTTCCACCACAGCTCAGACGCGACTGTCGCCGGTCTTCTCGCCACGCGGGCGACGTCACTTCCGAAGGTCCAACGCCTGAAACAGCAAGCCAGACAGCCCTGAGTCGCCGGCCCATCACCACCGACTCAGTGCGCAATGCGGCGGCTCTTTCCGAAGCAGCGCATGCACCATACATCAGCGCTGAACCATAGCTCCAGATCGCACGCGACTCGAAATGGTGCTGTAACTGCCGGATTACGACCCGCCGCATAACGCCCGGCTGAAGCGATCTGCGCCTGGTGGACCTGGGCACCAACAGCCGCTCTTCGCCAACACCGAGCCGCACGCGCCCAGCCGCGTCGCGATTGCATGCCCCAGGCGACGGCTATGCAGGCTGTCGGTGATCTCGACGCCAATGTGCTGCGAGATCATGGCGCGATCAGATCCATCAGGCCAGGACGACGTAGAGCGACGTGCGCCGCCAGCGCCATCAGAGCCCGCGAGCGTCTGCGCATTCGACTGGGCGCGAACCCAGTTGTTGGTCAGTCCCGCGTCGATACTCGCGTTCGCTGCAGATGGGAGCGTGGTCTGCCTCAACGCGCGCGGCGTCGGAGGGATCGGACCACACGCGGATAGCTCCGCAGCGCACCAACTGGGATTGAAGCCGCCTTGCGGCGACCACCTTCCGACCATTTCGCACCACGGCCCAGATCGTACTCTTCCAGTAGCTGCCAATCTTTCCCGGAGCCAGTTTGCGCTCCGGAGCTATAAGCGCGGCGATTTCTGGCGACCCGCTGAAACAACCATGCGATCGCGCGCCGTGTTTCAGCGGCGCGTTGGCGGCGGTGGACGTTACCGGCGGGCGGCGGGGATTCATGGGCGCAGGGCAGGAAGAAACGCGTGCCACGCCATGCAGGCACCGCAACGCCGCGTGACGGGCGTTCACCACGACTCCTCGAGCGCCTTCGCCCAGCGACCGTTCCAGCTGGCGCGAAGCAGCCGGGTAGCCAGCCTGCAGATTCAGCTCGATAATCGCGCGACGATGAAGAGACGCGAAGCAAGGAAAAGCTTTGACTTCGTCGGCGCGCACCGGATACGCCAGCGCGACCACAGGCGCAAAGAGTCGCGGCGACTGAACGCGCCTTATCGTCCAGGCCACGAATTTCTTCCATTAACAGCGTAAGCGCGCGCTTCACTGATCATGCCACGATGGGTGGTCACCGCTACGACGATTCGGGCGTGGAGGTTGCTCCGTGATCCACGTCTACCGTAGCCGCAACTGGCGCAGGCCACTCGGCGAAGCGCCACCTGCGTCGGCGCGACCAGTTCATACGCACCGCGCGCAGGCCGCTGACGCACGAAGGCACCATCGCGCTCTGGCGCGGTCGCCAGAGGTTCGACTGTCTGACGACGGTTGAGAAGTTCAAGAAGGCACATCTGCGCCATAGCTTTGCGCGCCCAGCTGACCGCTCTCCGCAGGCGCGCGAAACGCGCTCGCCAGATCAATCCACGGAAGGCAGTGGGCGCAACGTGCTGTGAATGACTTTGCTCAGCTGCGGCGGAGTCGGCGCCGCGCCATTATCCGAAGCTCACGCTTCGCCGAACTCGACCGACAGAACCAGAACGCCGCTGCACTGCCGCGCGACATCGAACTAAAGTCGTCAGACCAATCCACTATTTTACCGCCCAGCCCCAGCATTCATTGCAGGATTCGCGTGACGATTACTGCGCATCAGATCGACGACAGACGCGCGGGAAGCTTCAGGCGCGTCGATCCGCGCGGAGAGATCGGACGCGGGCTGAACGCTCGCCAGTCTTTGAGATGCTGGGCGAGGTTCCGGGATCATTCAAAAACCCTACAGTCTCAAGTCGTCCTCCGCCGCGCGCGCCGCCGATGCCTGCGTGGCGAGCAGCAGGGGCCGTCGAGCAAAACACGACAACGCGTCGTGCGAACGCGACGAGCGGCGCCAGCTCGCAACCGCCTTGGCGGTGATGCATTCAGCGATACCGCCGGCGCTAATACGGCACCACCGCGTCGCGGATTAGCCAATTGTTCCATCTGGCATCATGAACTCCGCCACCACGCCGACCACCGCGATCGCCAGAAGGCGCACTCGCCATCCGCCGCCGCGACCTGAAGAAGCGGTGGGCGCCTGCGAAGAGATCCGTCAGAAGCGCGCCGACGCATCTGCCAGACGTGATGGCGCTGCGTTCAGGCGCCGCCGGGGTGTCGACCGACAGATCGTCGACATCGCCAAATCAGCGGAATTGCGACCGCAGGCGACCGGGGACGAACCGGTGTGAGCATAATCAACCGCGACCGCGACAGGGCTGCGAGCGGCGTATCAGCGGTATGGCCCCATCGAAGCTGAGTCGCTCCTGATCGCACTCAGCGCCATTGCGAGGCCCCAGCGCCGCGAATGCACGAACAGCACAACACCACCACGTCAGGATCTTGCAGGCTCTGCGCAGCGGCGAAAAAAAAAGCGCGATCGACCAGCGCACGCCAGCGTCGCCCCGGCACGCTCGCGCTCTCGGCGCCGCTGGGGACATCTTTCAGAACGCGGTCAGTACGGTCGGTGCCGGCAAAGTGCGCGGCTCAACATACCGCCATTAGCCAGCTGATCACCAGGCAACCTGACCGCAGCCAGCCACCCGCGCCAATCATACCTGACCTCTGCTGCCTGGCGATCGGCGCGTGAAGTACAGCGGGGCGACGTGCCGATGATCACTGCCGGGGTTGCCTTCCCGCCCGCCCGGCAGCGCCGGATACGGACCCCGCGACGCGCGCGGAAAGCGATCACGTGACCGCGGCAGCGCGGCGATCACGGGATCCGGCGTCGAGCCGCCCCGGGGCGTTTACCACGCCGAACGCGCCGCCACGCTGATCGTGGCCCCACGCCGCGCCTTGCCAGCCACTGCCTTTCGGGTCTCATTCTGTTGTTGCCGATGCAGAACCGGCTGGAAGATGGCGCCGAGCAGGCCGTCGGCGGTGAACTCTGCCGGTGGTCGACGGACGAGCGCGTCCCGGCGCAGCTGCGCGCAGCTCCTCGGCGAAGAGCTCGAAGAGCGGCGGACGGCGCCGCGCGCAGGTGCTCCGCGGCGGCGGCGACGTCAGCGGCGCGGCGACGCGCAACGCCTGCCGCAGGGCTGCCGCTCGCGGTGACCGTCCCTTCCACGTCGTCGTCGCGCCCGCGACGAGGGATCTCGTGTTGGAGCAAGTTCGACGCCCGCGCGCGGTCTTCGCCGAGTGCAGTGCCGACGCTCACGCGCGCGCCTCGCCATCGGACCGGGCCGCTGGCCGCGCGGCGGCAACGGTCGTCAGGTCGGCCTGTTATGGACGACGATGCGCGGCAGCATCGCCGGCAACGCCCGAGTGCGCCGCATCGGTGAGCTCGGGCGCTGCGGCGCTGCGCGCATCGACGATGACGAGTGCAAGATCCGCTTGCCCGATGGCAGCCCACGTGCGCTCAGCCATGAGTGTCTCGATCGGGATCGTCGGTGGGGCGCAGGCCCGCGGTGTCGATCACCGGTCAGCGGAATGCCGCGGATCTCGATCGCGCGCTCGACCGTGTCACCGCGTCGTGCCCGGAATCGCGGTGACGATCGCGACGTCGCCACCGGCCAGGCGATTGAGCAAGCTCGACTTGCCTACGTTGGGCGCTCCCAGGAGGACCACGAGCGACCCGTCGGCGGAGCAGCGCGCCCTGGCCGCGCGCGTGCGCGTGACCTGCGCCAAGCGCGCGCCGGATCGCGCGCGATGCTTCGCGCGCGGCAGCGCGGAGGAAATCGATATCCTCGTCGGGAAGTCGAGCGTCGCTTCGGTGAACATCCGCAGCTCGATCAGCGTCACGACACGCGGCGCATGGCGCCTCGCGCGAGAACTCGCCCGTCAGGCTGCGCGCGGCCGCGCGCGCCGCCGTCGTCGCTCGCGGCATCGATCGTGTCGGCAACGCCTTCCGCCTGCGCAAGGTCGAGGCTTGCCGTTGAGGAAGGCCCGCTTCGTGCGTTCGCCGGGCTCCGGCCAAGCGCGCACGAGCTCGCGCAGCGTGAGCAGGAGTCGCGGCACCGCGGGGCCGCCATGGCCGTGCAGCTCGAGGACGGCGTCTCCAGGTGTGGCTGAATTCGGCGGCGCGGGGAAGTAGAGCGCCGGAGTCGCCGTTGTCGAGCGGCTCGCCACGCCTCGCCACGCCGGAACACGGCGCGCGTCGCGCGTCAGCGTCGCGGCTCGAGCTCGCGGCCGGCACGACGCCTGCGATCGCAGGTGGAGCACCGCCAGTTGGCCTGCGATGCGCACGATGCCGATCCCGCCGCGCCCCGGCGGGGATCGCGACGCGGCCGCGATCGTATCGGCGGCCGGGGTCATCCGAAGAGCCCAGCAGCGCTTGGCGCGGGTCGCGCGCTCGCTCGCGTTTCGTTCCGCTTTATCGGCGTTTCGCTGCCGCCGCGGCCGGCCGCGCTCCGAAGAAAGCAGGGTAGTTCGTAGCCGCCTTTTTCTGCCGGAAGGTCTGGATGCAGAAGTTGTTGAGCGGGCCAGTAGAGCACGGGTCCGAGGGAAGAAGGCGAACACGCATCACCGAGAACGCGATCGGCGCTGATCATGCATCACCTTCCTTTGCACCGGATCCGGGAATCGGCGTCGGGGAGAGCTTCACCTTCAGCCAGATATGCGGTGATCAGCATGTGGGCGACACCGGCAGCACGAAAAAGGGATCCGGCGCGGAGAGGTTCGTGGATCCAGCCGATCCACGGCGTGCGCATACCACCGAACTCGACGGCGAGCGGCACCCAGTCAGGGCTGCGTTGGTGAAGACCGGGGATCTGGACCAGGATCGGCAGGCACCCGCCCAGCGGATTCGATCTTCTCCTGCTTGCGCATCTCCATCGCGCATCGCTGACCCTGCGGAGCTGCTGCTCGTCGTCGGCGTACTGCGCCTGCCACGCGCTCAGCTTCGGCGCACGATCGGCTTTTCATCTTCCATGCCATCCAGGCGCCGCGCTCGCCGTGGTTCAGTGGATAGTGCGCGTCTCCTGATAGTGACCGTCATCGCGATGATCGCCCAGCCCGAGTTGCCGGAGGAGACCGTGCGAGCCGCTTGAGCAGCCAGAAGAGCGGGGCCGCAGTGAGCGGTGAAGATGCCGTAGTCGACAGGTCGGTCGGGCCCGCCGCCGGCTTCGAGGCGCCTCCTGGTCCTGCGGGCCCATAGAGCGGCACGGCGAGCGTGCCGAGTCGCCCCCGGCGCGATCGTTCCGACCGGCACCACGACGCCGGCGGCGTACAGCCCTGCGTCGAGCTTGCGGGCGTAGAACTCGCGCTGAGCACCTTTACTTTTCGTTCGAGGGCAGCCACGCCAGCGGCGAGAATAGTGCTCGACCATGCGCACGCAGCCGGTGTCGGCGTTCTTGGTGCTTCGGCGGCTTGCGCGCCGGATCAGCCACTTCAACCCAGCTCGACTCAGCTCCATCCGAGCTTCTTGTACTTGCACATCAGGCCTGGTTGCTAGATCACGGTGTTTACGCGTAGAAGCAGGGCGCCATCGAGTTTTGGACGTGCCCGGCGTCTTCCGATGTCGCGGAGACGAACTGGAAGTACGCGTAAGGGCAGAAAATCGGCGCCGTGCTCGCGTTCCGATCACGCCGTGATCGTAGGCGACGTCGATCACGTAGCTGCCGCGGTGGAAGGTTCAGGATCCTGGCGGCCCTTGTCGCCGTTCTGCGCGGTCGCCTCGAGCACGAGTTGGAGGCGAGTCCGCACCCGCGGCGGCAAGCTCGCGGGAGTCCAGGAGCTGCCTGCGTACAGCGTGCGATGGTTCGCATCCCCTCGCCCCAGCGGTCCCGACTGCGCGATGTTCACCGTGCGCTCGGGCGAAATGCGCAGCGGCACGGCGTGCAGGCTTCGCCTGCGTCTCGCGGTATCGACGCGTTGTTTTGAGCAGCGCGACTTGCGCTGGATCCACGCCATGCCGCGCAGTTGTCGACCTGGGACCCGGAGTCAGGTCAGGTGCATGTAATCGTGAGCGACCTTGCCCGGCGCTTCGCCAGCGCGCTGCCAGGCGCCGGGGGGCTGCCCCCTGCGCGGGCAGAAGCGCCTTCGCAGCCGGCGGAGGAGGAACATCGGTGGGCTGCCTGCGCATCGCTGCACTTGCGTCGCCGGTGCTGCGATCGGCGGGTGGACGGTGCTCGGCTGCCTGTTTCTCGACCAAGCATCCAGCCGGAAAACGGAAAGATGAGGAGGGAGAATCAGGCGCTGCGCGTGTCCATGAGAATCCCAGAAGAGGGCGCGCGATTCAGCCGGAGGAGGTCTTGCATCTTGCGGGAGGCTGGGTACGGCGGGCACCGGATCAGTGGCCGCCCGGATGGTTACGGGTGACAGCGGGCGATGCGCTTGGCTGCGAGCCACAGCGCCGCGGGCGATCGCCGGTGCGTCACGTGATGGCCTCGTGCGCGTGTTCCGGAGCAGCTGGGCGCGAAGCGGCAGTGCGCGCCCCTGAACAGCGGTCGCAACCCAAGCGGCAGTGGTGGGCAGCGCGAATGGGCGCGAGCGGGGCGTCTTCATTGCGCGGGAAGCGCGGGAAGCGTGGCCAGCAGGCGCGCGGCATCATGGGCGCGACAGCGCATGGAATTTCGGCGCGCGACGAGCCGCGTTTGGCAGACGGAGGGATCACATCGTAGCCAAGCACTGCAGGTCAGCGCGGCAACGTGCGTGGCGCGAAGCATCCTGCAGTACGCGATTGCCGGTTCAGCGCGCCAGCGGCTGCAGGACCTTCTTGGGGGACCGCACGAGACCACGGCGCGCCCGGGCAGGCTGCGGCAGGCAGGGCAGACCGCGAGTTGCCGCCCATCGTTCAGCCTTCGTTGGCGCCGCCCGGCGCAGAAACAGCGCGTCGAACGACCACCTGCGCCGCTTCTGCAGCCGATACGGGCGGGAGCCCTGCGCAGCGGCGATGAATCGGGTCGGGGCGTCCCCGGGCGCGCGCGGCCCTTGGCGCGGCGCGCGCCGAGAGCTCTGCCTGCGGCCGCCGCTTGGTTTTCATGCGAGCGCTGAAAGCCGTCTGGGTCCGCTTGTCCAGCCGGGTGACCGATGGTTGGTAGGTGCGTTTCATCGTTGCCGGCCCCACAGGGTGAAAAAGCCTTGTATGTAAACGCGGTGTGTGGCCAGCTGCGCGCTCAATGGTAGCCCGGCGCCTCGGGTGGGGACGGCGCCCGGGCGCCGGCGATGCCACGGCACACCCAGATCCTGTGGATAACTTCCCGTCGGCGTGCTAAGGTTCGCGGGCGGGCTGCCGGTCCGCCGTTGCCAGCCCGCCCCGCCCGAAACGACCACCGAACGGCCGCCACATGGCGAGACCGGGATACGCTCCTGGAACCCACCGCTCCAGGCGGCCCGCGACCCGAGTGCGCGCGGGAAGCCTCGTCCCCATTTTTCTGGCGGCGCTGCATCGCGGCGTTCCGCGGCTTCGCGACGAGCTGACGGCGCAGCAACTCAACGCCACGCGGATCGGCAGCTCGCGGTCGAAGGCGCTGAAAGAGGGGGCTGCCGGCTGCTCAGCCCCGAACCGTTTTCGTGTTGCAGTGGGTCGAGGGCGTTTTCCGGCGCATCGCCGAACTGGCGGCCGCGGCCGAGGGCCGGCGAGTTCCCATCTACCTTCGCTGGTTGCGCGATGCCCCCGCGGCAGAACCTGTCTTACTCGCTGGTGCCGGCGGTACACGAGCCCGCTCCGCGCGCCGCTGCCGGCCGCCTGCGTTCACGCCACGCGCCGCGCGGCGCGAGCAGACGAGGCGCTCAATCCGCGCCGTCCAGTTTCGCGTCGTTCGTCGCCGGCAAGGCGAACCAGCTCGCGCGGGCCGCGGCGATGCAGGTCGCCGAGCATCCGACGTCCTACAACCCGCTCTTCGTCTACGGCGGCGTCGGGCTCGGGCAAGACGCACCTGATCCAGGCGCTCGGCAACCACATCCTTGCAGCGCGATCCGGCGGCGAAGATCCGCTACATCCACGCCGAGACGTATGTCTCCGACGTCGTGCGCGCCTACCAGCACAAGGCCTTCGACGACTTCAAGCGCTACTACCGCTCGCTCGACCTGCTGCTGATCGACGACATCCAGTTCTTCAGCGGCAAGAGCCGCACGCAGGAGGAGTTCTTCTACCTCTTCAACACGCTGATCGAGGCGCACAAGCAGGTCGTCATCACCTGCGACACGTACCCGAAGGAGATCGCCGGCATCGAGGAGCGCCTGATCTCGCGCTTCGGCTGGGGCCTGACCGTCGCGCTCGAACCGCCGGAGCTCGAGATGCGCGTCGCGATCCTGCTCGCCAAGGCGGCTGCGACCGGACTTCAGCTCGACGAGCAGGTGGCCTTCTTCATCGCGAAGCACATCCGCTCCAACGTGCGCGAGCTCGAAGGCGCGCTGAAGCGCGTGATCGCGCTACTCGAGCTTCCACGGCCAGGAGATCACGCTGGCGGTCGCGAAGAGAGCGCTGCGCGACCTGCTCGCCGTCCAGAACCGGCAGGTCTCGGTCGAGAACATCCAGAAGACGGTCGCCGACTACTACAAGATCCGCGTCTCCGACATGCACTCGAAGAAGCGCTCGCGCGCGATCGCGCGCCCGCGGCAGGTGGCGATGGCGCTCGCGAAGGAGCTCACTCAGCTTTCGCTGCCGGAGATCGGCAGCAATTTCGGCGGCCGCGACCACACGACGGTGCTGCACGCCTGCCGCCAGATCGCCAAGCTGCGCGAAACGCTTCCCGAGCTCAATCACGACGTCAATTTCCTGCTGCAGGTGCTGCGCAACTGAGCTGCCGCACGCCCGGACCGGACGCTGCCGCGACCGCCGCTTCCGGACGGGTCCGTCTGATTCGCGCTGGATAACTGCCGTTTTTCGCGTCTATAATATGTGGATTAGACGTCGCGGATCGATATTCCGAGAAAAGTCCCCAAACGATCCACCGCTGCAACACGCGTTGTCCACAGCGCTTTTCACTAACTCAACCCGTTGATGATCAATGGGCTTATTGTCGATTGTACCGGAATCGAGCCGTCTCCTATTAGCTGTTATTCGGTTTAATCAATGCAACTAAAGCAAATCGCCCGCGACGCGCTGCTGAAACCGCTGCAGGCGGTGTCGGGCATCGTCGAACGCCGGCACACGCTGCCGATTCTCGCGAATGTGCTGCTCGAGCATCGCGACGGCCGGCTCTTCGTCACGGCGACCGATCTCGAGATGCAGATCACCGCGCATTCGGAACTTGCCGGCAAGGAAACGCAGGCCACCACGGTCGCCGCGCGCAAGCTGCAGGATCTGCTGCGCGCGCTTCCCGACGATGCGACGCTCGACGATCGACGGCACCGGCAGCCGCATGACGCTGCGCGCGGGCGCTCGCGCTTCAACCTGCAGACGCTGCCGGCCGCCGACTATCCGCGGATCGGCGTGGGCCAGGACCAGGTGCAGGCGCTGACGCTGCCGCAGCGCGATCTGCGCGGGCTGCTGAAATCGGTCGAGTTCGCGATGGCGCAGCAGGACATCCGCTACTACCTGAACGGCATGCTGCTCGTCGATCGACAAGGGCTCGCTGCAGGCGGTCGCCACCGACGGCCATCGGCTGTCGTGGGCGAGCATCGCGATCGCCGGCGATTACCAGCGGCAGGAAGTGATCCTGCCGCGCAAGACCGTGCTCGAGCTCGGCAAGCTGCTGGCGGACGTCGACGATCCGCGTCACGCTCGACATCCTCGCGAACCAGGTGCGCTTCCGCTTCGCGAACATCGAGCTCGTGAGCAAGGTCGTCGACGGCAAGTTTCCCGACTACAACCGCGTGATTCCCGCCGGCCACAGCAAGCGGATCGCGCTTCAGCGCACGCGAGCTGCTCGCCGCGCTGCAGCGCGCGCGCGATCCTCTCGAACGAGAAATTCCGCGGCGTGCGGCTCGTGCTCGGCAACGATCAGCTCAAGATCATCTGCACGAACAGCGAGCAGGAAGAGGCCGAGGAAGAGCTCGAGATCGCCTACAAGGGCGACGCGCTCGACATCGGCTTCAACATCAACTACCTGCTCGACGTGCTGCAGAACATGGCGATGGAGCGCGTGGAGCTCGCGTTCGGCGACGCCAACTCGAGCGCGCTCGTCACGGTGCCCGAACGCGACGACTACAAGTACGTCGTGATGCCGATGCGCATCTGACGCGCGCGGCTAGCGATGCCGGCGCAGCGTCGGCGCCGACTCGCGAGTCGGCGCCGCTGCATTGCAGCCCGCAGCGAAATGCCAGCGAAAGCACACGATGACTCAAGCAATCACCGAAGCCGCGTCGAACAACGGCGAAGACTACGATTCGACCAGCATCCAGGTGCTGAAGGGCCTCGACGCGGTGCGCAAGCGCCCGGGCATGTACATCGGCGACACGTCCGACGGCACCGGCCTCCACCACATGGTGTTCGAGGTGCTCGACAACGCGATCGACGAGGCGCTCGCCGGCTTCTGCGACGACATCAAGGTCGTCATCCACGCCGACAATTCGGTGTCGGTCGTCGACAACGGCCGCGGCATCCCGACCGACATCAAGGACGACGACGAGCTGAAGCGCTCGGCGGCCGAGATCGTGATGACCGAGCTTCACGCCGGCGGCAAGTTCGACCAGAACAGCTACAAGGTCTCGGGCGGTCTGCACGGCGTGGGCGTGTCGGTCGTCAACGCGCTGTCCGACTGGCTGCGGCTCGCGCATCTGGCGCAACGGCAAGGCGCACCAGATGGAGTTCCGCCGCGGCGTCGCCGGTCGCGCCGCTCGCGCGTGACCGGCGCCACCGATCGGCGCGGCACCGAAGTGCATTTCATGGCGTCGACGGAGACGTTCGGCCGCATCGAGTACCACTACGACATCCTGGCCAAGCGCATCCGCGAGCTCTCGTTCCTCAACAACGGCACCAAGATCGAGCTCATCGACCAGCGCGACGGCAAGAGCGAGAACTTCGCCTACTCGGGCGGCATCCGCGGCTTCGTCGAGTACATGAACCGCAGCAAGTCGGTGCTGCATCCGAAGATCTTCCACGCGATCGGCGAGAAGGACGGCATGACCGTCGAAGTCGCGATGCAGTGGAACGACGCGTACGCCGAGAACGTCCAGTGCTTCACCAACAACATCCCGCAGCGCGACGGCGGCTCGCACCTGACCGGGCCTGCGGCAGGCGATGACGCGCACGCTCAACAACTACATCGAGAAGGAAGAGATCGCGAAGAAGGCGAAGGTCGAGACCACCGGCGACGACATGCGCGAGGGCCTCTGCTGCGTGCTGTCGGTCAAGGTGCCCGAGCCGAAGTTCTCGTCGCAGACCAAGGACAAGCTCGTGTCCTCGGAAGTGCAGCCGATCGTGCAGGAGATCGTGTCGGCGAAGCTCGCCGAGTTCCTGCTCGAGAACCCGGTCGACGCCAAGATCATCTGCACGAAGATCGTCGACGCCGCGCGCGCGCGCGAGGCCGCGCGCAAGGCGCGCGAGCTGACGCGCCGCAAGGGCGTGCTCGACGGCATGGGACTGCCGGGCAAGCTCGCCGACTGCCAGGAGCGCGATCCCGGCGCTGTGCGAGATCTACCTGGTCGAGGGCGATTCCGCCGGCGGCTCGGCGAAGCAGGGCCGCGACCGCAAGTTCCAGGCGATCCTGCCGCTGCGCGGCAAGATCCTGAACGTCGAGCGCGCGCGCTTCGAGAAGCTCGTGTCGCTCGCAGGAGATCGTCACGCTGATCACCGCGCTCGGCACGGCGGCATTCGGCGCAAGGACGACGGACGTTCAACGCCGACAAGCTGCGCTACCACCGCATCATCATCATGACCGACGCGGACGTCGACGGCTCGCACATCCGCACGCTGCTGCTCACGTTCTTCTACCGGCAGATGCCGCGAGCTGGTCGAGCGCGGCCACATCTACATCGCGCAGCCGCCGCTCTACAAGGCGAAGCAGGGCAAGGAAGAGATCTACCTCAAGGACGACCACGAGCTGAAGCAGCATCTGCTCCGGGTGGCGCTGAAGGGCGCCGAGCTCATCGCCCGGCGCCGGGCAGGCCGCCGCTCGCCGCCGAGAGCGTTCGCGAACGTCGCGCGCGAATACCTGCTCGCCGAAGCGGTGATCGAGCGCCTCGCGCGGATCATCGATCCCGCGGCGCTGTATGCGCGTGCTGAACGGCGTGCGCGATCGATCTGTCGACCGAGGCCGCGGCAACGGCGAGCGCCGCGGCGCTGCAAGCGGCGATCGGCGATCCCGACGATCACGCGTCGAGGCGCGCTACGACGCCGGCGACCGAGACGCGCCGCCTCGTCATCGTGCGCACGCATCACGGCACGCCGCACGTCACGGCCATCGACAGCGACTTCCTCGCCAGCGGCGACGCCGCGCAGATCCGCGCCGCGGCCGACGTGCTGCAGGGCTCGATCCACCCGGCGCCGTCGGTCAAGCGCGGCGAAAAGCAGCAGGCCGTCAAGTCGTTCAAGGAAGCGCTCGACTGGCTGCTCGGCCGAGGCGCGCGGCAGCGTCGCGACTGCAGCGCTACAAGGGCCTGGGCGAAATGAATCCCGGGCAGCTGTGGGAAACGACGATGGATCCGACGGTGCGCCGCCTGCTGCAAGGTGCAGATCGAGGACGCGATCGCGTCGGACGAAATCTTCTCGACGCTGATGGGCGAGCAGGTCGAGCCGCGGCGCGCGTTCATCGAGACGAACGCGCTCGGCGTGCGCAACCTCGACGTCTAAAGGCGAGCAATGAAACACCTCGCGAGGAAGGCGTTCCTCGCGAGGTGTTCGGTCCGGGCTCGATCGGGCGGCACAGGCCGTCGCCAGAACGCCCTGGGTCCCGCTAACGCTCCGCGACCTTCTATCCCTGCTTGCCCGGCGCGACAAGGCCGAACGCTGCACCTTGCGGATCGACGGCATTCAGCACCATCTCGCCGCCGGGAACCTCCATCGGTCCTTGCGTAATGGTCCCGCCGCCTTTGGTGATCTTGCCCTTCGCTGCCTCGATATCGGGCACTCGGAAATGAAAGCCCCATCCGCCGGGCTTCGCTCCGGGCGGATTGGTCATCATCGCGCCGATGCCGATGCCCGCATGCTGAAGGAACGTGTAGTCGCCCAAGTCGCCCATCGGCATCGCGCCCGACTTCGTGATGCCGAACAGCGCGCCGTAGAAGGCGAGGGCAGCGTCCTGATCGGGCGTCATCAGCTCGTTCCAGCTGATGTGCCCCATCTTCATCCGGCCGAACGCCGTGCTGGTGCCATCGCTCCGCACCGCGCATCACGTAGAAGGGAATGCCTTGCGGGTCGGTGACCATCGCGATCCGGCCGACATTGGCGATGTCCCACGCAGGCATCAGAACCTTGCCGCCGGCGGCGGTGATCTTTGCGACGGTCTTGTCGACGTCGTCGTCGACGCCGAGGTAGCCAAGCCAGACGGGGTGGGCGCCGTGCTTGCGCATCTCCTCGGTCAGACGGAGCACGCCACCGACATCGCCATCGGGTGCCGAGATCATGCGGTAATCCATGTCGCCCGGTGGTCTTGCACCGATCTTCCACCCCACGACGTCGTCGTAGAACTTCTTCGGACGCGTCGGGATCGCCGGACATCAGTTCGTACCAGATGAAGCTGCCATGGGGATTGGCCATGATCCGTCTCCTCGTCTCGTTGCATCCGCCCGCGAAACGGATGCGGCTGAAGCCCGTCTTACTTTGCGACGATGCGACGCGCCTTCGCGGCAGGTTTCGTTTTCGGCGCGGTCTTCAGGAGTCGTCTTGGCTGCGAGGGGCGACGCCCGCTTTGCCAACGGGAGCCGGCTGTGCGCTTGACCGCCGGTTTGGCAACTGCGTCGGCTTTGCGGGTTTTCGCCGCCGCAGCGTAGGCGGCGCGCGGTTCCGAAGCGGTCTTCGCCCGAGTCGCGCGCTTTGCCTTCGACGGTGCAGCCGTTCCCTGCTTCCCGGCCTTCTCGGCGAGCAGCGCCACCGCTTCCTCCAGGGTCAGCGAATCGACCTTGTCGCGGTCGGGCAGCGTCGCGTTGACGTCGCCGTGCTTCACATAGGGGCCGTAGCGCCCCGAGTGGAGCTCGACGGGCTTCTTGTCGCGCGGATGCGGCCCAGCACGCGCAAGCGCGACGGGCGCCGCGCGCCCGCGCGCGCGCCGCCCTTCGCCGGCATCGCTGCGCCTCGAACTCGAAGCCGATCTTGCCGTCGGGTTGCCGAACGAGAAACGCCGAGAATCCGCGCTTGGTGCGCGCCGACACGAACTGCAGGAGATCGGTCTTGCCGGTGGCGAGGAGCTTCTGCATCTGCGCGCGCTCGATCGGGCCGCTGCAGGATCACGCGGCCGGAGCGGAAATCGCAGGTCTTGTCCGGGCCCGACCGCCTTTTCGCACACGTACGCCTGCGCAGCTTCGAAGACGCGCGAGTTGCACTTCGGGCACGGACCGAGCGGCTCGAGCCCGGTGAAGTCGGGCGCTTCGGCCGATCGTCGCCGCCGCCGTCGCCGAAATCGAACGCCACTTCGTTGGCGTCGTTCAGCTTGATCGACGCGGAGAACGGCTTGCCGAGCCGGCTGCGGAAGCCCTCGAGCGGACCGACGCGCCGTTCGCGCAACAGCGTGTCGGCTTCGGTGACGCTCGAGCTGCCGGCCGCCCATGATCTTCCAGAAGCCGAACGTCGCACGACTGGCACTGGAACTTCTTGTAGTTCTCGTGCACCTCGCCGCCGCATTTCGGGCAGCGCGCCGTCGAGCGTGCCGAAGTCGCCGGGGATCGTGTCGCTCTCGTAGCCCTTCGCCTGGCCGACGATGTGCTCGGTCATCGCGACGATCTCGCGCATGAACGCGTCGCGCTTCAGCTTGCCGTGCTCCATCTGCGCGAGCTTGAATTCCCACTCGGCGGTGAGCTCCGGCGAGAAGAGCTCGGGCACGCTCGAGGCCGTGCAGCAGCGTCATCAGCGAGAACGCCTTCGCGGTCGGGCACGAGCTCGCGGCCCTCGCGATAGACGTATCTCTCGGCGATCAGCCCTTCGATGATCTGCGCGCGCGTCGCCGGCGTGCCGAGGCCCTTCTCGCGCATCGCCTCGCGGAGCTCCTCGTCGTCGATCAGCTTGCCCGCGCCTTCCATCGCCGAGAGCAGCGTCGCCTCGTTGAGCGCGCGCGGCGGGCCGCGTCGTGTTCGGCGACGGCCTCGACCTTCTCGGTCGCGACGCTCTCGCCGGGCTTGACCGCGGCGAGCGTCGCCTTCTCGCCGGCTTCGCGCGGCGACCTCGTCGACCTGCGCTTCCTTGCCGTAGACCGCGAGCCAGCCCGGCGACGACCAGCACCTTGCCTTCGGACTTGAACGGCTCGCCGGCGACGCGCGTGATGCGCGTGGTCACCAGGAACTCGGCCGGCGGATAGAACGCCGCGAGGAAGCGCTTGACGACGAAATCGTAGAGCTTCGCTTCGAGCTCGTTCAGGTGCTTCGGCTGCGACGAGCGTCGGGATGATCGCGAAGTGGTCGGAGACCTTCGCGTTGTCGAAGATCCGCTTGTTCGGCCTCACCCACTTCTGCTTCAGGACCTCGCGCGGCGAACGCCGCCGTAGGCGTTCGACTCCTTCAGCGACCTCCATCGTCGCCTTGACGGTGCCGAGGTAGTCCTCGGGCAGCGCGCGCGAATCGGTCCGCGGATACGTGAGCACCTTGTGCTTCTCGTAGAGCGCCTGCGCGAGCGAGAGCGTCGTGCGCGCCGACAAGCCGAAGCGGCCGTTGGCTTCGCGCTGCAGTGCTCGTGAGGTCGTACAGGAGCGGCGCGCCCTGCGTCGTCGGCTTCGCTTCCTCGGTGACGATGCCGGGCTTGCCGGCGCATTTCGCGACGATCGCGCTGCGCCTGCGCCTCGTCCCACAGCCGCTCGGCGCGGGCGTCGGGATCGTCGTCGCTCTTCGTCCACTTCTCGTCGAACCAGCGGCCCGGCGTACTCGCCGCCGCTCGGCGCGGAACGTGCCGTGCACTTCCCAGTAGTTGCGCGGCGCGAACGCGCGGATCTTCTCCTCGCGCTCGACCAGGATCGCGAGCGTGGGCGTCTGCACGCGGCCGACGGTCGTCAGCTGGAACCCGCCGGACTTCGAGTTGAACGCCGTCATCGCGCGCGTGCCGTTGATGCCGACCAGCCAGTCGGCTTCAGAGCGGCAGACGGCGGCGTCGGCGAGCGGGCGCATCTGCGCGTCGGTGCGCAGCTGCGCGAAGCCGTCGCGGATCGCGGCGGTCGTCATCGACTGCAGCCACAGCCGGCGTGATCGGGCTTGCGCGGTCTTCGCGTACTGCGCGATGTAGCGGAAGATGAGCTCGCCTTCGCGCCCGGCGTCGCAGGCGTTGATGAGCGTCGGTCGACGTCCTTGCGCTTGATGAGCCGCAGCAGCGTCTTCAGGCGGTTCTCGTTCTTCTCGATCGGCTTCAGCGCGAATTGCGACGGGATCGCCGGCAGGTGCGCGAACGTCCACTTGCCGCGCTTCACCTCCTCGTCCTCCGGCATGCCGATCTCGAGCAGGTGGCCGACCGCCGACGACAGCACGTAGCCGGTCGCTCTCGAAGTAGTCGTCGTGGCGCGTGAAGCCGCCGAGCGCGCGCGCGATGTCGGCGGCGACGGAGGGTTTCTCGGCGATGATCAGCGATTTGGACATGGGCGGGCGGCGCGAAGAGCGGCAGATAGTACCGAAGGTGCAGCGGCGCGGAGCAGAGAAACTGCTTTGGTCGAGCGCGAGCCCAACGCGCGTGCGCACGCGCGACGCGCGCGCACGCTGCACGCGCGAGGACGGCTCGCGCACGATCAGCCGATGCGCTGCCAGAGGCCGCCCGGCGAGCGCGCGCGACGCGGCCGTCGATCTCGAGCGCAGTCAGCGCGGCCACGATCGCTGCGGCGAGGCAGAGCCGCGTCCGCGCGGCGAGCGTGTCGACGTCGGCGGGATCGTGGCCCGAGCGCGCGATCACGCGCGCGTGCATCGTGCGGCGAGTCGTCGCTGCGGCGTCGCCGGCGCGGCGCCGCGCTTGCGCGCGGCGACGCCGAGCTCGTCGAGGATGTCCTGCGCCGTCTCGACGAGCTTCGCGCCCTTCGCGGATCAGCCGGTGGCCGCCTTTCGAAAACGGCGAGTGGATCGAGCCCGGCAGCGCGAACACTTCGCGGCCCTGCTCGGCCGGCGAGGCGCGCGGTGATGAGCGATCCCGACGAGAGCGTCGCCTCGACGACGAGCACGCCGCGCGCGAGGCCGCTCACGACGCGGTTGCGGCGCGGAAAATTCTGCTTGCAGCGGCGGCGTGCCCGACGCGAATTCGGAGACGACGAGTCCGCGCGCGGCGAGCTCGTGCGCGAGGTCGCGATTGCGCGCCGGATAGACGCGGTCGAGGCCCGGTGCCGACGACCGCGATGCTGCTGCCGGCGCCGGCGAGCGCGCCGCGATGCGCGGCGGCGTCGATGCCGAGCGCGAGGCCGCTGACGATCGTGAAGCCCGGCGGCGGACAGCGCGCGCGGCGAACGCTTCGGCATCGGCGCAGCCCTGCGGCGTCGCGTTGCGGCTGCCGACGATCGCGAAGCGCCGGCCGCCGCGAGCAGCTCGCGCCGTCCCATGGCAGTAGAGCACCGGCGGCGGATCGCCGATCTCGAGCAGCGCTGCGCGGATAGTCCGGATCGTCCCAGCGCGACGAGATCGTGCCTCGGGTCGCTCAAGCCACGCGAGCGTCGCGTCGCAGGCGTCGCCGATCGGGCGCGGCATCGAGCAGCGCGGCGGCGTCGCGCGACGACGTGGCGGCGGCGCTGCGCGGGCGTCGCGCGCGAGCACGCCTTCGGGCTGCCGAACGCGCGCAGCAGCTCGGACCAGCGGGCGCGGCGCGACCCCGACAGCTGGAGCCGCGCCCACGCCTCGGCGCGGGAATCGACGTTCATGCGAGTGACGCCGCCGGATTCGCGCGGCGGCGTCGAGCGCGCGCGCTGCGAACGGCGCTACGGGATTGCGGACGTAGTCGCCGACGACGACCGGATCGGTCGTGTTGAGCACGAGCGCGTACGAGACGCGGTCGAAGACGCGGAACACGAACAGCAAGCCGATGCGCTCGTCGGGCACCTTGAGCTAGCGATCCGGCATGGTAGAACAGCGTCGGCTCGCGTCGATCGGCGATCGCTCGGACTGGGTCGCGCGGATCGGGAATCGGCGGCACGCACGCGGTAGATCGCGAGCACGGTGCCGACGTCGACGCCGTCGGCTCGCGCCCTTGTCGAGCGTGACGATCCAGCCGCGGCCGGCCTCGATCGGCGTCGCGGTCGAGTCGCGATGATCTCGGCCGTGCGATCGGCCTGCGTCGGGCGCATGCGGCGACGTAGTTCATCAGCGCGCCGCGCGGCGCGGGAACCAGCCGGTCGCCGATGACGATCTCCCTTCGCGTTGCGATGCGCACGTCGACGCATTTCCTGCATGCGTTGTCGAGCGACCGCACGTCGGCGAAGCGCTCGACCTTCGCGGTTCCGAGATAGCGCTGCTCGACGCCCAGCACTTCCTTGCCGTCGGGCGACGTGAAAGTGCGGCCGCGGCGATAGATGTTCCAGATGGTCGCCCGCCTGCGGGTCCATGCCGACGACATAGACGATGTCGCCATCGCCGCGGACGACTCGCGTCGCGGCGCGGCGACGATCTCGGCGGCGCTCGACGAGCCCGTCGGGCCCGGTGATCAGCGGCCGCGTGAGATACGGCTCGATGTCGCCGGCCGGAATCGACGGAATCGCTTCGGCGTCGAGCGGCGACGACGCGCACCGTCGGCGACAGCCGCGTGAGTCGGGCGCTCGAGCGACGAGTCGCCACTGCCCGTCGAGCGCGGTCGAGCACGATCGACGTCGCCCGGATAGATCAGATGCGGATTCCTGATCTGCTCGCGGTTCATCCGCCAGATCTCCGGCCACCGCCACGGATCCTTGAGGAACTTGCCGGCGATGCCCCAGAGGGTGTCGCCCTTTTGCACCGTATAGCGATCCGGGACGCCGTCCTTGATTTCCACATCGGCGGCGCGTCGGGAACTGCGACGAGCGCCGCGACGCGGCCATGGCGCGTCGCAACGACGAAATTCGCTATGCTAAACTTCTGACGCATAAAGCCTCTTCCGGTAGGGGCGGGGCTTGCTAACGTCCTAAAGCGCCGCAAAATAAGGGCTTACGGCGGATTCTGCATCCTCAGTCTGCATTTTGCAAGCTGGCGACGCCAAAGTCGTCGGCAAGACGGCTGAGGTGTCGCCCTGCTGGCAACTGAAACCACGGCGCGGCTCGACGAGGCACCCTAAACCCATGGCCTTACTGCAGATTCTCGACTACCCCGACCCGCGACTGCGCAAGAGTCGCGGCGCCTGTCGCCGCCGTCACGCCGGAGGTCGAGCAGCTGATCCGCGACATGGCGGAGACCATGTACGCGGCGCCCGGCGTCGGCCTCGCGGCGACCCAGGTCGACGTGCACAAGCGCATCATCGTGATCGACATTTCCGAAGCGCGCGACGAGCTGCGCGTCTTCGTCAACCCCGAGATCGTCGCGGCGGAGGGCGAGGCCGAGCGCGAGGAAGGCTGCCTGTCGGTGCCCGGCTACTACGAGCGAGGTGACGCCGCGCGGCGCACGGTTGCGCGTGCGCGCGCAGGATGCGACAGGGCAAGCCGTTCGAGCTCGACGCCGACGGCATGCTCGCCGTGTGCATCCAGCACGAGATGGAACACCTCGAGGGCAAGATCTTCGTCGACCACCTGTCGCCGCTGAAGCGCTCGAGGCTCGCCGCGCGGCTGCGCAAGAAGCAGCGCCTCGCGGGCTGATGAGCGTCCCCCACGCTCACCACCCCTGAAGCCGCGGTCCAAGCGGCCGGGCGCGCACTGAGCGACGTCCGCTGAGCGCCGCGCCGCTTCCATGAAGGTCGGTTTCGCCGGCACGCCGGCGTTCGCCGCGCAGGTCTTCTGCGCGCGCTCGCTCGACGCGGACATTCCCGGTCGCGCTCGTCGCTGACCCAGCCCGACCGCGCCGCGGGGACGAGGGCAGAAGCTCGCAGCCGTCGCCGGTGAAGCGAACTCGCGCTGGAGCGCGCGATCCCGGTTGCATCAGCCGCGACGCTCGCGACCGCGGCGACGCGCGCGGCAGCGCCTCGCCGTACGAGCTCGACGTGCTCGTCGTCGCGGCGTACGGCCTCATCCTGCCGCCCGCGATCCTCGCCTGGCCGCGGCACGGGTGCATCAACGTGCACGCCTCGCTGCTGCCGCGCTGGCGCGGCGCGGCGCCGATCCAGCGCGCGCTCCTCGCCGGCGACGACGAGACGGGCATCACGCTGATGCAGATGGATGCGGGACTCGACACGGGTCCGATGCTCGATGTCGTGCGCGTGCCGATCGACGCGACGAGAGACCGCAGGCACGCTCGAGCGCAAGCTCGCGCGTGGCCGGCGCGCCGGCGCTGCGTCGCCGTCTGCGTCGGATGGCCGCGGGACGCGGGCGCATCGCGCGCGCCGCAGCCGGCGGACGGCGCGACCTACGCGTCGAAGATTCGCAAGGACGGAAGCCGACATCGACTGGAGCGCGTCCGCCGCGGTCATCGATCGCCAGGTGCGCGCGTTCGATCCGATGCCCGGGCGCTGCGGCGTTCTGGTCGGGCGAGCGAGTGAAGGTGTGGCGCGCGCAACCGGCGACGCGTCCGCCGCGTGCGGCACGCTCCGGGCGTCCGTGCTCGCAGTCGACGCGCCGAGGCGTCGTGGTCGCCTGCGGCGACGGCGCCGCTCGTGCTCGACGGAGCTGCAGCCCGCGGGCGGTCGACGGATGAGCGCGGCCGCGTTCGCCGGCCGGGCGCGGCATCGCGTCCGGCGGACGCTTCGCGCGCGAGCGCGCGCTGGCGCACGCTGACGAGCGGGCGCGCGCATGCGCGAAGCGCAGCGACTGGCGACGCCTTGCGGTCGAGCGGGTGCTCGACGGACCGACGCTGCCCGCCGCGCTCGCGCAGCGTCGCGCCGCGCGGAGCGGGATCGCCCGGCCGCCGCCGCGCGCTCGTCCAGGAGCTCGCGTACGGCACGTTGCGGCACTGGGGCACGCTCGACGCGCTGGTGCGACGGCTCGCGACGAAGCCGATCGCGGATCCGGCGCTGCACTGCCTCGTCGCCGTCGCGATCTATCAGCTCGGCACACGCGCGCGCCGCCGTTCGCCGTCGTCGATCACGCGGTGAACGCGCTGCGGCGTCTGGCGCGTCCCGCGGCGAAGGCGCTCGTCAACGCGCTGCTGCGCCGCTATCTGCGCGAGCGCGAGCGCTGCTGCGACGACCGTGCGCACGGATCCTGTCGCGCGCTGGTCGCATCCGCGCTGGTGGATCGAGCGCGTGCAGCGCGAATTCCCGGCCGACTGGCAGGACGTGCTCGCCGCCGGGCAACGCGCACGCGCCGCTCGCGCTGCGCGTCAACCGCCGCGTCGCGACGCGCGACGCGCTGCTGGCGCAGTTCGCGCGACGCGGAGGTCAACGCGACGCCGGCGGGCGAGCGCGGGCGTCATCGTCGATCCGCCGATGACCGGTGCGCGAGCTTGCCCGGATTCGACGCGGGCGCGTTCTCGGTGCAGGATCTGGGCGCGCAGCTCGCGGCGCCGCTCTTGCGCCGCTGCCGGGACAGCGCGTGCTCGACGCTTGCGCGCGCGCCGGGCGGCAAGACGACGCATCTCGCTGGAGCTCGCCGACGTCGAGCTCGTCGCGCTCGACAGCGACGAAGCCCGCCTCGCGCGCGTCCGCGAGAACCTCGCGCGTCTCGCGCCTCGACGGCGCCGCGCGTGCGAGGTCGTCGCCGGCGACGCCGGCGCGCCCGCGGCATGGTGGGACGGGCGCCCGTTCGACCGCATCCTCGCCGACGTGCCGTGCACGGCGACGGGCGTCGTCGCGCCGTCATCCCGACGTCAAATGGCTGCGCCGCGAAGCCGATATCGAGAGCTTCGCGCGGCAGCAGGCGCGGCTCCTCGACGCGCTGTGGACGTGCCTCGCGCACGGCGGGCTGCATGCTCTACGCGACGTGCTCGATCTTCGAGGCGGAAAACGAGGCGCAGATCGCGGCGTTCGTCGCGCGCCACGCCGATGCGTTGCGCGAAACCCTCACCTTTCGCGCCCGAGGTGGCGCGGCGCGGCGCGCAACTCTTGCCTTCGCTCCCGGCGCGAGCCACAATCAAGACGGATATTTTTACGCGCTGCTGCGCAAGCCTGACGGGCATGCGCCGCGGCGCGGATTCCGCCCGCCCGACGCCGACGGCCTCTCGGCACCGTGTTCGACGTCCCGCCCGCCGGAATGCCCCCGCGATTCGATCCCATCCGTCCGCGCGACTCCGCTGCCACGCTCGCGCGGTGGATCGCGCGGCACGCTTCGTGGCTGGCGTTCGCGCTGTCGCCGCGTTCCGCCCGGCGGCGCGCGCGGACACGATCGCCGTCAAGTCGGCGGAATTGCGGGCCGACGAGGACGCGTACGTGCTCAGCGCCGAGTTCGAGCTCGCGTTCAATCCGACGCTCGAGGAAGCGCTCCAGAAGGGCGTGCCGCTCTATTTCGTGTTCGAGTTCGAGCTCATGCGGCCGCGCTGGTACTGGGTCGACGACAAGGTGCTGTCGTCTGACGACGCAATACCGCGTCTCGTACAACGCGCTGACGCGGCAGTACCGCGTCGCGAGCGGCCTCCTCGGCCAGACGTTCGACGTCGCTGGACGAGGTCGAGCGCTTCCTGTCGCGCGTCACGTCGCGCGCAGGTCGCGCGCCGCGACCAGCTCGTCAAGGGCACGCGCTACGAGGCCGCCGTGCGGCTGCGGCTCGACGTCAACGCAGCTGCCGAAGCCGTTCCAGGTGAACGCGCTCGCCTCGCGCGATTGGACGCTGCAATCGGAATGGCATCGCTGGAGCTTCACGCCGTGAGCGGCCTCCTGCCGTCGCGCGCGGATGCGCTGGCTGCTGCTCGTGCTCGCGTGCCTCGGCGGCGATCTCGCTGTTCCTGCTCGCGACGGCGTCGGCGAACACCGAGCTCTTCGCGCAGCCGCTACGACACTGCTGCTCGTGCTGAACGGCGTGCTCGTCGCGCTGCTGATGCTGCTCGTCGGCGTGCAGCTCTGGCAGCTGTGGCAGCAAGCGCGCAGGCGGCGTGTTCGGCTCGCGGCTCGCGGTGCGGCTCGTGCTGCTGTTCGCGCTGGTCGCGGTGCTGCCGGGCGCGCTCGTCTACGCGGTGTCGGTGCAGTTCATCGGCCGCAGCATCGAGAGCTGGTTCGACGTGCGCGTCGATCGCGCGCTCGAAGGCGGCCTCAACCTCGGCCGCAACGCGCTCGACTATCTGCTGAAGGAAACGGTCGAACAAGGCGGGCCAGATCGCGCTCGACGCTCGCGCGAAGGCGCGCCGGGCAGCTGTCGACCGCGCGCTGAATCGCGCGCGCCGAGCAGGCCGGCGTCTACGAGGCGCGCGCTGTTCTCGTCGACCGGCGGCGTGCTCGCCGTCGCCGGCGTCGGCGGCTCGACCGCGCCGCCGGAGCCGCCGCCGCCGCGGCGCTGCGGCGCGCGCGACTGCAGCAGACGACGCACGACGATCGAGCAGACGCGCGCGACGGCGGCTCTTCAGTGCTGCGCGTCGTGGTGCCGGTCAACAGCGACGACCAGCTCGAGCCGCTCAAGGTGCTGCAGGTGATCGAGCCCGTGCCGAAGGCGCTCGCCCAGGACGTCGAGAACGGTGCAGGCCGGGTCGCGACGACTACCAGGAGATCTCGTTCTCGCGCCAGGCGCTGAAGCGCCTCTACGCGGTGACGCTGACGCTTGACGCTGCTGCTCGCGCTCACGTCGGCGCTCGGCCTCGCGGTCGTGCTGTCGGAGCGGTTCGTCGGCGCCGCTCGGGCTTGCTCGCCGAGGGCACGCGCGCGGTCGCGCAGGGCGACTTCACGCGGCGCCAGCCGGTGACGTCGCGCGACGAGCTCGGCGTGCTGACCGAATCGTTCAACACGATGACGGCGCAGCTCGCCGAGGCGCAGCAGAAGACCGAGGAGTCGCGCCGCGCGACCGAGACGACGCGCGCCTACCTCGAGAGCATTCTCGGCAACCTGTCGGCCGGCGTGCTCGCGTTCGACGACGGCTATCGGCTGCGCACGGCGAACGCGAGCGCCGCGGTGATCCTGCAGCAGCCGCTCGCCGAGCTGACCGGGCATGCCGCTCGCCGACTGGGGCGCACGCTGCCGGCGCTCGCGCCGTTCGCCGAGCTCGTCGCCGAAGGCTTTCGCGGCAGCCGCGACGCGCAGTGGCAGAAGCAGGCCGAGCTCTCGGTCGTCGAATCTGACGCGCACGCTGCTGATGCGCGGGTCGCGGCTGCCGGTGACGCCCGTGGCGGGCTACGTCGTCGTGTTCGACGACGTCACCGATCTCGCGCAGGCGCAGCGCGACGCCGCGTGGGGCGAGGTCGCGCGCCGGCTCGCGCACGAGATCAAGAATCCGCTGACGCCGATCCAGCTCTCGGCCGAGCGGCTCGAGCGTCAAGCTCGCGCCGAAGCTCGACGGCGCCGACCAGGAGACGCTGACGCGCGGCGCGCAGACGATCATCGCGCAGGTCGCGGCGATGAAGCACATGGTCGACGACTTCGCGATCTACGCGCGCCAGCCGCGGCCGGGGACGATGCAGCCGGTCGACGTCGGCGCCCTCTTGCTCGACGTGCTCGCGCTGTACGACAATCTGCGCCCGCACGTCCGATTGTCGCTTCCGCCCGAGCCCGCTCGTCGTCCAGGGCGAGCCGACCCGCCTGCGCCAGGTGTTCCACAACCTCCTGCAGAACGCCATCGACGCCCAGGCCGACGTCGCACGACCCGCGCTACGACGATCGCGCTCGAGCGCGCGAGGCGACGAGGTCGACGCTCGCGTTCGGCGACGCGGGCGCGGGTTTCCCGACGACGTGCTCGCACCGCGCGTTCGAGCCGTACGTGACGACCAAGGCGAAGGGCACGGGCCTCGGCCTCGCGATCGTGAAGAAGATCGTCGACGAGCACCACGGCCGCGTCGAGCTCGCGAACGCGACGCCGCGCGGCGCGCGCGTCACGCTCATTTTCCCGCGCAGCGCGGCGGCAGCGTAGGATACGCACGCTCATGACGCCCGCCAAGGAAATCCTGATCGTCGACGACGAAGTCGGCATCCGCGAGCTGCTCTCCGAGATCCTGCAGGACGAGGGCTACCGCGTCAGCGCTCGCCGAGAACGCGACCGAGGCGCGCGCGCTACCGCGCGCGCGAGCAGCCGGCGCTCGTGCTGCTCGACATCTGGATGCCGGACACCGACGGCGTGACGCTGCTGCGCGAGTGGGCGGCGTCGGGTCAGCTCACGATGCCGGTCGTCATGATGTCGGGCCACGGCACGATCGAGACCGCGGTCGAGGCGACGAAGATCGGCGCGTTCGACTTCCTCGAGAAGCCGGTCGGCCTGCAGAAGCTGCTCGGCACGGTCGCGCGCGCGCTCAAGACGCGCGTCGCGCGAGGAGCCGCGGCGCGTTTCGCTCGCGGCGCATCGGCACGAGTGCCGCCGATGCGCGACGTCGAGCGCGCAGATCGAGCAGCTGCTCGCCGCGCGGAAGCCGGTGCTGATCCTCGGCGAGCCCGGCACCGGGCACGACGTCGCGGCGCGCGCGCTGCACGCCGCCGATACGCCGCGCGGGTGGCGCTCGCCGAGCGGCGCGCGGCTCGCGCGCGAACCCGCTCGCCGTGCTCGAGGAAGCGCGCGACGGCACGCTCTATTGCGCCGAGATCGGCCAGTACGCGAAGGCCGAGCAGAAGCGGGCTCGCGTTCCTGCTGCCGAAGCTCGAGCAAGGCCGAACGTCGACGCTCGTGTGCACGAGCGCCGGAGCCGCTCGGCAACCTCGCCGCCGAGGGCAAGTTCGACGCGGCGCTGCTGGCGGCGCTGTCGTCGGCGCCGTGCTGCTGCCGCCGCTGCGCGCCGCGGCGCGAGGACATCCCGGCGCTGATCGAGCGCTTCTGGCGCGACGTCGCGCGCGCAGGAGCGCACGCGCAGCAGCGCGTGCCGCGCGGTCGCGACGCTGCAGCCGACGGCGCTCGACAGCGCTCGCCGAGCGCGTACTGGCCCGGCAACCTCGACCACCTGCAAAGCGTCGTCGCGAACCTCGCGCTGCTACGCTGGCGCGGCGACATCACGACCGAGCACGTGAAGCGGCTGCTCGGCGAGGCGGCGGCGGCGAACCAGGCGCGTCGCGCCCGAGATCACCGCGCGCTTCTTCGAGCTGCCGCTGCGCGAGGCGCGCGAGGCGTTCGAGCGCATCTACTTCGAGCAGCTGCTGGGCCGCGAGCAGAGCAACATGAGCCGCGTCGCCGAGCGGGCGGGGCTCGAGCGCACGCACCTCTACCGCAAGCTGAAGCAGCTCAACATCCGCTTCTCGCGCCGCGGCGACGACGGCAACGCGCGGTCGCCGAGCGCGACTCGCGAGCTCGCCGCCGCCGACGTGAGCGCGCCGCCGAGCCGTCGCAAGCGCATGGCGCCGCTCGTCATCGGCGCGATCGGCGTCGTCTTCGGCGACATCGGCACGTCGCCGCTCTACACGCTGCGCGCAGTGCTTCACCGGCGACGCACCGGCTCGTCGCTCACGCCCGAGCAACGTGCTCGGCATCCTGTCGATCATCTTCTGGGCGCTGATGATCGTCGTCACGCTCGAAGTACGTGACGCTGATCATGCGCGCCGACAACCGCGGCGAAGGCGGCATCCTCGCGCTGACGGCGCTCGTCTCGCGCGGCCTCGAGCGCAGCGCGGCCGGCGCGCTGGTGGCTCGTCGGCTTCGGCATCTTCGGCGCCGCGATGTTCTACGGCGACGGCATGATCACGCCGGCGATCTCGGTGCTGGGCGCGGTCGAGGGCCTCGAGATCATCGCGCCGCAGCTGCATCCGTTCATCGTTCCGGTCGACGCTCGTGATCATCGCTCGCGCTGTTCGCGATCCAGAAGCGCGGCACGGCGAGCGTCGGCACGCTGTTCGGCCCGGTGATGTGCGTGTGGTTCGTCGTGCTCGCGGTGCTGGGCGTGCTCGCAGATCGTCGCAGCATCCCGACGTGCTCGCGCGCGATCAATCCGGCTGCACGCGGTTCGCGTTCGTCGCGGCAACCCGCGGCTCGCGTTCCTCGCGCTCGGCGCCGTCGTGCTCGCCGTCACCGGCACCGAGGCGCTCTACGCCGACATGGGCCATTTCGGCGCGTCGCCGATCCGGCGCGCGTGGCTCGTGCTTCGTGATGCCGGCGCTCGTGCTCAACTATTTCGGGCAGGGCGCGCTGCTGCTCGCCGACCCGACGGCGATCAAGAATCCGTTCTACCTGCTCGCGCCGCAGTGGGCGCTGATCCCGCTCGTCGATCCTCGCGACCTGCGCGGCGGTGATCGCGTCGCAGGCGGTGATCTCCGGCGCGTTCTCGCTGACGCGCGCGGCGATCCAGATGGGCTACTGCCCGCGGCTCAAGATCCTGCACACGTCGGAGCGCGCAGATCGGCCAGATCTACGTGCCGTTCATCAACTGGACGCTGCTGGTCGCGGTGATGCTGCTCGTGCGTCGGCTTCCGGCAGCTCGGACAACCTCGGCGGCGCCTACGGCATCGCGGTGACGCTCGCGATGCTGATCGACTCGGTGCTGATCTTCGTCGTGATGCGCCGGATCTGGGGCTGGACGCCGCCCGTCGCTGGCATCGCGATCGCGGTGCCGCTCGCTCGCGATCGACCTCGCGTTCCTCGCGTCGAACTCGCTCAAGATCCCCGACGGCGGCTGGTTCCCGCTCGCTGATCGGCGCCGTCGTGTTCACGCTGCTCACGACGTGGAAGCGCGGCCGCGCGCTGCTGATGGAGCGGCTGTCCGAGGACTCGATGCCGCTCGACGCTGTTCATCGAGAGCATCGACGCGAGCCCGCCGACGCGCGTCGCCGGGCACCGCGGTGTTCCTGACCTCGACGCGCCGACCGCGTGCCGCACGCGCTGCTGCACAACCTCAAGCACAACAAGGTGCTGCACGAGCGCGTCGTGTTCCTCGACCGATCGTCACGCGCGACATTCCGCGCGTGCCGGCCGACGAGCGCGTCGAGATCCAGACGCTCGGCTGCGACGTTCTGCGCAGATCGACGCGTACTACGGCTTCACCGGAGGATCCCGACGTGCCGGAGCTGCTCGAGACGATGCGGGCAGCGACGGCTTCGAGTTCGACATGATGGAGACGTCGTTCTTCGTCTCGCGCGAGACGCTGATCGCGACCGTGCGCGCCGGGCATGGCGCTGTGGCGCGAGCGCCTGTTCGTCGTCGATGTCGAAGAATGGCGGTCAAGGCGACCGACTTCTTCCACGTCCCGACCAACCGCGTCGTCGAGCTCGGCACGCAGGTCGAGCTGTAGCGAAACACGCCGCGCACGAGAGCGCGGCGCTTCGCTCGGATCGCAGGCCGCGCGGTGCTGCTACAGCGAGCGTCAGGCTGCGATCTGGCTCCGCATCGTCTTCAGCGCCTTGCCTTCGATCTGGCGGATGCGCTCGGCCGAGACGCCGTACTCGTCGGCGAGCTCCTGCAGCGTCGCGGCGATCGTCCTCGCGCAGCCAGCGCGCCTCGATGATCCGGCGGCTGCGGTCGTCGAGCTTCGCCAGCGCGCGCTGCAGGCCGTCGGCGCGGTTCCGCGCCGTCTCGCGCGCGCTCGAGGATCTGCGCGGGCTCGTCGTCGGTGTCGGTGAGATACGCGATCGGCGTGCACCGACTCGCCTTCCTCGTCCGGCTGCGGGTCGAGCGCGATGTCGCGGCCCGACGAGCCGCGTCTCCATCTCGACCACTTCCTCGGGCTTGACGCCGAGGTCCTTCGCGATCGCGCGCGCTTCGCTCGGTCGACAGCGCGGCCGAGCGTACGTCTTCATGCTGCGCAGGTTGAAGAAGAGCTTGCGCTGCGCCTTGGTCGTCGCGACCTTGACCGAGCCGCCAGTTGCGCAGGACGTACTCGTGGATCTCGGCGCGGATCCAGTGCGAGCGCGAACGACACGAGGCGCACGCCGCGCTCCGGGTCGAAGCGGCGCACCGGCCTTCATGAGGCCCGATGTTGCCTTCCTGGATCAGGTCCGCCTGCGGCAGCCCGTAGCCCAGGTACTTGCGGCTGCACGGCGACGACGAGCCGCAGGTGCGACAGCACGAGCTGGCGCGCCGCGTCGAGGTCGTCGTCGCTGGACGCAGGCGGCGGCCGAGCGCGACCTCCTGCTCGGCGGTGAGCAGCGGAAAGCGGTTCACCGCCTGGATGTAGTGATCCAGGCTTCCCAGGCGAAGCGGGGTGGGGAACGCCAAGCGCGGTACCGGTCGTCATGCTGTCAGTTCTCCTTGTGGTTAGCGCGTCGGGCGGAGTGGAAGCCACGTCCCAGCGCCCGACGCATTTTAGCACTCGGGTGACTAGAGTGCTAACGCGGCCGGAAAGTTCCTGACTAATTTACTCAGGTTAGTGCGCCGACGTTCGGCCTACAGGCGCGAGCGCTGAATGGACCGTTGGACCGGGCGGAGTTGCCGCTGAGCGCTCCCGGCATTGGCGGGCAGTGCGCGTAGTCCGACTGCAGTCGAGCGCCTCTGACGCGCTGCAGGCGCCTCACTAATCGACAAGCGCGTCGACGAATTCCGCGGCGACGAAGGGCTTCAGGTCGTCCGACCCCTTCGCCGACGCCGATGAACCGCAGCGGGATCGGGCGCTCCTTGGCGATGGCCGCGACCACGCCGCCCTTCGCGCTGCCGTCGAGCTTGGTCGAGCACGAGGCCGGTGAGCCCGAGCGGCGCGTCGTCGAACGCCTTGACCTGCGCCAGCGCGTTCTGGCCGGTGTTGGCGTCGAGCACGAGCAGCGTCTCGTGCGGCGCGCCCGGATCGGCCTTGCGGATGACGCGCTGCACCTTGCGGATCTCCTCCATCAGTTGGAGCTGGGTCGGCAGTCGCCCGGCCGTGTCCGCCAGCACGACGTCGATCCCGCGCGCGGTCGCGGCGCCGATCGCGTCGAACATCACGGCGCCGGGATCGCCGCCGGCCTGCGAGATCACCGTGACGCCGTTGCGCTCGCCCCAGACCGCGAGCTGCTCGCGGGCGGCCGCGCGAAACGTGTCGCCGGCGGCGAGCAGCACCGAGTGGCCCTGCGCCTGGAAGAGCCTCGCGAGCTTGCCGATCGACGTGGTCTTTCCGGCGCCGTTGACGCCCGCCAGCATGATCACGAACGGCCGCGCCGCGCCGATCACGAGCGGCTGCTCGAGCGGGCGCGAGGAGGTCGACGAGCGCTGCCTTGAGCAGCGCCTTCGGATCGCCTTCGCCGCCGGCGCGCTTCCAGCGCGCGCGACAGATCGTCGAGCAGATGCTGCGTCGCGGCGACGCCGACGTCCGCGCTGATGAGCGCGGTTTCGAGCTCCTCGAGCGTCGCCGCGTCGAGCTTGCGGCGCGCGAACACGCCGCCGAGCGCGCCCGCGAGCTTCTCGCGCGACCGCGCGAGCCCGGCCGCGAGACGTTCGCGCCACGGCGGCGAGCTCGTCTTCGCGGCTCGTCGCTTTCGCTTGAAGAAGTCGAACATCGTGGTCTCTGGTGTCGTGCCAGCCGGCGACGCGAAGCGCACGGCGCGCAGCGACGGCAAGGCACGGATATTACCTTCCTGCCGCGGTGCGCCGGGCGATAATGCGGCTCTTCGTCAGCCACTGCCGAACCGCCGCTGCCTTGCCGTTGCCCGCCGCAAATCGAGTCCGCATCATCGGCGGCGCCTGGCGGCGGCCGCGTGATCCGGTTTCCGCCGGCGCCGGGCCTGCGTCCCACCCCTGACCGCGTCCGCGAGACGCTGTTCAACTGGCTCGGGCAGGATCTGTCCGGGCCGGCGCTGCCTCGATCCTCTATGCGGGCTCCGGCGCGCTGACGCTCGAAGCGGCCTCGCGCGGCGCGGCGCTGGCGGTCGCGGTCGACCGGAACCGCGCACTGATCGACGCGCTGCGCGGCCACGGCGACGGCGCTCGGCGCGACGCGCCGTCGAGGCGCACGTCGCGCGACGCGCCGGACGTTCATCGCGAACGAGCGACGCGACTTCGACGTGATCTTCCTCGATCCGCCGTTCGGCGACGACCCGTGGCCGCTGGCTGCTGCCGGCGCTGCGCGGAGCGGCTCGCGCCGCGACGGATTCCTCTACGCCGAGGCGGCGCAGACGCTCGCGCCGCCGACCGGGTCTCGTCGACCTGGCGCCGCGACAAGGCGGGACAGGTGCATTATCATCTTTTCATCCGGGCGGAAGCCGCGAAGTCGACAGCCGCAGCGCGTCCGCAGCCGACCACAGCCACGCCGGACCGCCATGCTCACCGTCGTCTATCCCGGCACGTTCGACCCGTTCACCCGCGGCCACGAGGACCTCGTGCGCCGCGCGGCGCGGCTCTTCGACCACGTGATCGTCGGCGTCGCCGACAGCGCGTCGAAGCAGCCGTTCTTCACGACCGCCGAGCGCGTCGACGATGGCGCGCGAGGTGCTCGCGCCGCTACGCCAACGTCGAAGTCAGCGGCGTTTTCGGCGCTGCTGATGGATTTCGTCCACGCGCAGGGCGCGCGGGTCGATCCTGCGCGGCCTGCGCGCCGTGTCCGATTTCGAATACGAGTTCCAGATGGCGGGAATGAACCGGAACCTCTATCCCGAGGTCGAAACGCTGTTCCTGACGCCGTCGGAGCAGTACACGTTCATCTCGGCGACGATCGTGCGCGAGATCGCGAAGTTCGGCGGCGACGTCTCGTCGTTCGTGCATCCGCGCGGTGCTCGCCGCGGCTCAAGGCGAAGGTCGCGGCGCGCCGGAAATAGGATCGGCTCGATGGCGCTGATGATCACCGACGAGTGCATCAACTGCGACGTCTGCGAGCCCGAGTGCCCGAACGAGCGCGATCTCGCAGGGCCCGGAGATCTACGTCATCGACCCGGCGAAATGCACCGAATGCGTCGGCCATTTCGACACGCCGCAATGCGTCGAGGTCTGCCCGGTCGACTGCATCCCGGTCAATCCGGATCTCGTCGAGACGCAGCGCCGTCGCTGCTGGCGCAAATACGAAGGGCTGATGGCGGCGAAGCAGACGCCGCCGAGCGCGCGCCGGTCGCGGCGAAGCCGCGAGCGCCGCGCGCGCTCAGGCGTTCGCGGCCAGCGGCAGCGCGTCGCGCGATCGACGATCCCGTCGATCGATCGTCGACGCGCCGCATCAGCGCGGCGATCTGCGCGGCGAGCGCCTCGTGCTGCTGCTCGAGCTCGCGCGATGCGCTCCTCGAGCTCGCCGCTCGCGACGGTGAATGCGCTTGACGCTCTCGAGCCGGCGCCGCAGCTGCAGGTGGTGCTCGCGGACCTGCGTCTCGAGCGGCGACATCACCGCGCGCAGCCAGCTCTCGACGTCGCGGTTCGCGACGTCGTAGACGTGCTTGACGCGCGAGGCGATCGGTCTCGAAGAAGCGCTTGCGTCAGCGCGAACTTCGCCTTGCTCAGCATGTTCCACAGCGTGTTGAAGTGCTGCGTTGTACGCGCGCTCGAGCCGGTCGATCTCCTTCTGGTACTTGAGCATCGAGAACGGCGGCGGCGTGAAGGGCGTCGATGCCGTGCTCCGTCGGCGAAGCGCGCGTACATCGCCTGCATCATGTCGTGGATCTCGGTCGCCTGCCGCGCCGGCGTCGTCGAAATCCGCGGCGGATCGACGCGAAGAAATCGCTCATCGCGCCGCGGACGCCCTTGGTGAACGGGCTGCGCTCGATGCTGCGGCGCGTGCGCCCGGCGTTCGCGCGCAGCGCCTCGAGGCCGATGACGTCGAAGAGCTCGTTCGTCTGCTGCGTGAACACCGTGCGCAGCGCGGTGAAGCGCTGCAGCCCGCGCTCGAAGAGCTCCTTCTCCTCGCTGCACGCGCTCCATCATGTGCTCGACGACGTCCTGGTTCTTGCCGCGCAGCTCGCGCAGCTCCGCGAGCTGCTCGGCGATGCTCGACCTGCCGCGCGTCGAGCAGCGCGCGCACGCCGCGCGGCGAGCGCGCGCACCTCGGCCTGCGTCGCCGCGCCGACGATGTCGCGCTTGGCCGGGATGAGCTTGCGCGACAGCGCGTCCTCGAGCGCCGGCAGGCCGGCTTCGCTGCGAGCAGCGCGTCGTCGCCGTTGACCTTGGCGAGCAGCGCCTTCTGCGCCGGAGACCGCGAACACCTGCGCGCGACGGGACGCCGAGCAGCGTGCGCCGACGTCGCGACCTGGCGGTCGATCTCGGCGTCGATCTCGGCGTCCGACTTCAGCTCGTCCCACAGGCTGTCGATCTTGTTCAGGATCGACGATGCCGCGCCGGCCTTCTGCGCGGCGTCGTCGCCCGCGAGGTGCGCCGTTCCAGACCTCGAGGTCGGTCTTGGTGACGCCGGCGTCGGCGGCGAGGACGAACAGCACCGCGTGCGCGTTCGGCAGCAGGTTGAGCGTGAGCTCGGGCTCGGTGCCGATCGCGTTCAAGCCCGGCGTGTCGAGGATGACGAGGCCCTGCTGCAGCAGCGGATGCGGGAAGTTGATGATCGCGTGCCGCCAGCACGGGACGTCGACGCGCCGTCGTCGCCGTCGCGCCGAGCGTCGGCGGATGCCGATCCGTCGTCGTCGTAGAGCCCGTAGCGCGCGCGCGAGCGCGACGGGCACGCGCTTCGACCTGCGAGACGCGCGACGAGCGCCTCGCTCATCTTGTCGGCGTCGCGACAGGTCGAGCGGGAACGTCACCCACTCGTCGGCGTAGTTCCGGAACTCCTGCGACCGTCGCGTCCTTGAGGCGCGTCTCGATCGGCAGCAGCTGGATCGACGGCGGGCGCGACGCGTCGAAGAGCAGCTCGGTCGGGCACATCGTCGTGCGCCCGGCGGTCGACGGGCAGCAGCCGCTGCGCCGAAATCGGCGAAGAAGATCGCGTTGATGAGCTCGGACTTGCCGCGCGAGAACTCGGCGACGAACGCGACGATCGAGCTTGTCCTCGCGCAGCCGCTCGAGCAGCTGCTGCGACCTTGAGGTCGACCTGCGCGTCCGCGAGCTCCTGCTCGCGCAGCCAGTCGTGCAGAGCGGAGACGCCCGGCGGCGAGGCGCTTGCGCCATTCGCCGTAGGCTTCGAAGCGCGCGGCGAGTTCGCGTGGCGCTAGACCATGCGGATGTCCCGCGGTGCGTCTGTGTGCGCCGCGGGCAGTCTTGCGGCGGAACAATCTATCACGCGCCGGATCGCGACGCCGCGCTCGAAGCGGTCGCCGTCGTCAGCGCTGGCAGCTCGGGCAGTAGTAGGTCGCGCGGCCGCCCTGCCGGATCTGCGCGGATGGCGGCACCGCAGCGCCGGCACGGCAGGCCTGCCGTCCGTAGACGCGTAGTCGAGCTGGAAGTAGCCGGGCTCGCCGCGGCTGTCGACGTAATCGCGCAGCGTCGACCCGCCCTTCGCGATGGCGTCGGCGAGCGTCGCGCGCAACTCGTCCACGAGGCGCGCCCAGCCGCGGCCTCGACACGCGGTTCGCCGGGGTGCGTCGGCCGGATCCCGGCGCGAAACAGACGATTCGTTGGCGTAGATATTGCCAATGCCTACGACGAGATGATTGTCCATCAGCGCCAGCTTGATCGCCGCGCGTCCGGCGCCGCGTCGCGCGCCAGAGGTAGTCGGCGTTGCAGGCCGGGTCGAACGGCTCCGGCCCGAGCGCGGACGAGCAGCGGGTGCGCGTCGGCGGGCGCCGGAGCCAGAGCATCGCGCCGAAACGGCGCGGGTCGTGATAGCGCAGCGTCACGCCGGAATCGAGAACGATGTCGACATGGTCGTGCGGCGCCGCGGCGGCGCGCGCGGCGAACGCCCGCAGGCTGCCGGTCATCCCGAAGTGAACGAGCAGCGTGTCGCGTGGACAGCCGGAAGAGCAGGTACTTGCTGCGCCGGTCGAGGGCGTCGACGGTGCGCCCGGCGATGCGCGTCGGAAGCCAGCGGGGAACCGACCAGCGCAGGCGCTGGTCGTACATGTGCATGGCCGCGACGCGGCGGCCGACCGACGAGCGGGCGCAATGCCTGCGGAGCGTGGTTTCGACTTCCGGGCAATTCCGGCATGGGGCCTCGCGCTGGAACCGAACGGCCGAGAGGCCGCCGGAAGCCGCTACGCCGGTTTGGTGGACCGCCGAATATACCTCCTAAGATAGCTCCCCTCCCGGCAGGAAGTGACGCGCAACGTCGCTTCCCCGCCCGGAGACCTGCACGAACAACGATGATGGCCCGACCTTCCTCTCCTCCTTTCCTGAGCGCCGCTGGCGCTCGCGGCGTTGGCTCGCAGTAGCGCCTCACGGGTCGGCCCAGACGCGCGCGCGCGGAGGGCGCCGAACCGCCCGGCGCGCTCCCGGCCGACCGGCGAGCTTCTCCGCGGAGCTCATGTACCGGCTGCTCGTGGGCGACATCGCCTTGCAGCGGGGCGATCCCGCGCTTGCCGCGCGCGCGTACTACGAGGCGGCGCGCGAAATACGCGACGCGCGATTTGCCCGGCGCGCCACCGAGATCGCGCTCGCCGCGCGCCAGCGGACTCTGGCGCTCGACTGCCGCGACGCTGTGGTCGGAGCTCGATCCCACGGCGGAGCGCGCGAAGCAGGTGGTCGCGGGCCTCAAGGGCGGCGGCCGATGTTCGCGGCCGCGGATCTCAAGGCCGATCTCGAGCGCGCGCTTGGCGGAGGCCGCGGCCGCCGGGCCGCGATTGGGCGAGGCGTTCCTGAGCTCAATCGGGCGCTGGCCTCCGAGCCTGACAAGCGCGACCACGCTCAAGCTCGTGCAGTCGCTGGCGCAGCCCTATCCCAACAATGCCGAGGCGCAGTTCGCCATCGCGCTTGCCGCCTACAACACGGGCTTGACGGACTTCGAGTCATCGACGGTCGCCATGCAGGCGATCGACCGTGCGCTGGTGCTGAAGCCGGGCTGGGAGCAGGCGATCCTGCTCAAGGTCGAGATTCTCGAGCAAGCAGTCGATGGATCGCGCCGCGGACTATCTGGTCGAGGTCCTGAAGACCGCGCCGGACGCGAAGCCGTCAATTCGGCGCTGGTGCAGGTGCGCATCCAGCAGAAGCGCTACGCGCGAAGCCGCCGCGATCCTGCAAAGCTCTGGGAAGAGGACCAGGGCAATCGCGAGTACGAGTTCGGCATGGCGATGCTCGCGATGCAGACGAAGGACTGGGCAAGCGCCGAGACGCCTGCTCGAGGAACTGAAGCGCGTCGGACTACGGCGACGACGGCGTCGTCGAGTCCTACCTCGCGCAGGTCGCCGAGGAGACTGGCCGCTACGAGCTCGCGCTCGAGCGGTTCCAGCGCCGTTCCCGACGGCGAGCGCGGGTGGTTCGCGAAGCTGCGCGCCGCGGCGATGCTCGGCAAGCTCGGACGCCTCGACGAGGCGCGCAGCTACCTGGCCGAGCTGCCGGCGGTCACGCGTCGAGCAGCAGGTCCAGGTGCAGCAGGTCGCGAGCGCAGCTCTTCGCGATGCCGGCAACAACAAGGCGGCCTACGCGATCCTCGACGAGCGCGCTCGCCCAGTATCCCGACGACCCGACCTGCTGCTACGACACTCGCGATGGTCGCCGAGAAGCTCGACAAGATCGATGTCGTCGAGCGAAGCTCACGCGGCTGATCGAGCTCGAAGCCCGCCGAACGCGCACGCGCTCAACGCGCTCGGCTACACGCTCGTCGATCGCACGCCGCGCGTCGCCGAGGGCTCGGCGCTCGATCGAGCGCGCGCTCGCGCTCGCGCCCGACGATCCGTTCATCCTCGACAGCGTCGGCTGGGCGCAATTCCGGCTGGGCAAGCTCGACGAAGCGGAGAAGTACTCTGCGGCAGGCGATGGATCAGCGGCCGGATCCGGAAATCGCCGCGCACCTGGGCGAAGTGCTGTGGGCGAAGGGCGAGCGCGCGCTGGCGCAGGATGTCTGGCAGTCGCAGCTGAAGAGCGCGCCCGACAACGCCGTGCTGCTCGAAACCGTGCGCCGGCTGACGCGCTGATGCTCGCCACGCGGCCTCGCTGCCGCGCGCGCGGCCGCGTCGCGCTCGTCGCGACGCTTGCGCTCGTCTCGCGCGTCTGCGCGAGCGTCACCGTCCGCGCCGATGCCGCGACGGTCGCCGCTGCGCGACCGACGCGCCGTTCGCGATCGACGGACGGCTCTCGGCGCGTCGCGGCAACGACGCCGTCGCGGTCGCGTTCGTCGTGGACGCACGCGCCGCCGCAGGACGAGTTCGTCGTGACGACGCCGCTCGGGCAGCCGGTCGCCGAAATGTCGGGCGATGCATCGACGCAGCGACGTCGAGGTGCGCACCGCCGACGGCCGCACCGAGGCTGGCGAGCGACTGGTCGGCGCTCACCGAACGCGTCGTCGGCTTCCCGCTGCCCGTCGACGGCTTCGCGTGCCTGGGCGCAAGGCGTCGCCGCGCCCGGACGCGCCGCAGACCGCGGAGTCGACGCTGCGGGCCGCACTGCGCGTGCTGCGCCAGGACGGCTGCGAGATCGTCTACGCGTATGCCGGACGATTCGGCGCGCACTGCCGTCGCAGCTTCGGCTGACGTGTCACGACCTCGAGATGCGCATCGTCGATCGATCGCATGGCGCGACTCGTGACGCGGCCGCGTGCAGCGGTCGCGCGGCGACAATGCCCGATGCGCACGCTGACGGTTCCCGCGCCCGCCGAAGCTCAATCTGTTCCTGCACGTGACGGGTCGGCGCGCCGACGGCTATCACCTGCTCGAGACGCTGTTCGTGGCGCTCGACTTCGGCGACACGATCACGCTCGACGCAGCGCGCCGACGGCGCGATCGTCGCGTCAGCGACGAGTTCGCGGCGTTGCGCCGCAGAAGCGACCTCGCGGTTCGCGCCGGCGACCGCGCTGCAAGACGCGCGTCGGGCTGCGCGTTCGGCGTCGACATCGCGCGTCACCAAGCGCATTCCGCTAGGTGGCGGCATGGGCGGCGGAAGCTCCGACGCGGCGACCGTGCTGCTGGCGCTCAACCGGCTGTGGGAGCCTCGAATGCCGCGAGCAGGCGTCTGATGCGGATCGGCGTCGCGCTGGGCGCCGACGTTCCGTTCTTTCTCTGCGGCGAGCCTGCGCTCGCGCGCGGCATCGGCGAGCGCCTGACGCCGGTTTCGCTGCCGACGCTTCTGGGTCGCGCGTGATCGTGCCGCCGCATCGCCGTCGTCGACCGCGCGCGATTTTCGCGGCACCTGAATTGACACGAGACAGCGCCGTCGGCGAAAATGGATGTCTTTTCCGAGGGTTATGGGCGCAATGACCTGCAGCCGGTCGCGCGATCGCGCGGTTTCCGGACATCGCCGCGGCGCTCGCGACGCTCTGCGCGAGCACTCGCGCGCGCGCGCGGATGACGGGTTCAGGCGGCTGCGTGTTCGCGCCGTTCGCCACCGAGGCCGCAGGCGCGCGCCGCGGTCGATGCGCGGCCGCCGGCGATGCAGGGCTTTGTCGCACGAACGCTCGCGCGACATCCGCTGGCGGCGTTCGCGTGACGCACGGATCGGGTTCCGCGCAGGTACGAATGCGCCGCTTCAGCGGCGCCAGGTTTCTCCGCTGGGGAGTCGCCAAGTTGGTTAAGGCACCGGATTTTGATTCCGGCATTCGAAGGTTCGAATCCTTCCTCCCCAGCCATGTCGATCCGCAGCGCGGCGCCACGTGTTCGCGAGTAACGCCCCGGCAGCACTGCTGCGCGGTCGCCCCGATTTCAGTCTCCGAGCATGTAGAGCTGCCACAGGTCCTTGTGGCTCATGTGGCACATCGGCTGGATCGCGAGCAGGCCCGTCTTGCCGATGCTCGATTCGAGATAGCGCATCTCGGCGAACTTCGCCTGCGTCGCCTCGTCGACCGGGCACGTCGAAACCGCTTTCGCGCATCATCAGGATGCCCTTCGCGCGCAGCGCGAGCTCGGTGTAGAGCCGCAGGTAGCACAGCAGGTCGGCGACGACCGGCCCGCGGAACTTGGCCTTCAGCGTCGTGCAGGTATCGGCCGACCGGCGAATCGGACAGGCGCCCGGAGTTGATCGAGCTCGAGCATCTCGGTGTCGGCGTCGAAGCCCTTGCCCGAGCCAGTCGCCCACCGCCTTTTCGCTGCGCTCGGAACACCACGTAGAGCAGCGGCGGCAGCACGACGAAGATGCGCGAGCGTCGCAGCGCGTCGGCGAGATCAGCAGAGTGGTTGAACGCCGAGTGCAGCACGATCGGCGATGCCGAAGCCCGGAAGCAACGCGCGCACGCCGAGCTCGCTGCCGGCGCGTCGCTCGAGCATCGCGAGTGCCCATCACCGCGAAGATCGCCGTCGCGCCGCCGTGCATGATCGCCGTGCCGAAGCCGCGCACGATCCAGGTGCCCGATGCCCGGCGTCCGGGCACGAGATGCAGGAAGTAGAGGTTCTCGACGAGCGCGAAGCCGGTGCCGACGGCGAAGCCGAAGATCGCCGCGTCGACGAGGAAGCCGATGCGGTGCGCGCGGATCAGCGCGACGATGACGAGCGCCTTCAGGAGCTCCTCGATGATCGGCGCGACGTAGCGCGAGAAGTGCGTGAAGTCGATGCCGAGCAGCGCCGAGCGACGCAGCCGTTGACGAGGTAGCCGACGCCGGCGACCGCGCGCCGCACGCGACGACGGCGATGACGGTGCGCAGCTTCACGAGCTTGTAGCTGTCGAGGTAGAGCAGCGCGGCGAGGAAGCAGCACGACGGGCAGCAGGCCCACGAGCGCGGCGACAGGATGCTACGGCCGACGCAAGCGGCGCGCATGCTCACATGATCTTGAGCGAGATCATCCACTCGCTGCCGCGCGTCGCTGCGCCCTGGAAGCCGACCGCGTAGCCGACCGACAGCGTCATGTCGTACCAGTGCAGGACGCTGAAGTGCAGGTCCGACCTGCGCGCCGACGCTTGCGTAGTTCTTGCGCAGCGACGAGTTGCCGGGATCGGTCCACAGCGCCGGCGGCGAACACCGCCGGCCGCAGCCAGTGCAGGTAGAAGCCCGGCGTGCCGACCGACTCGAAGACGTACGGCGGCAGGTTCCATTCGACCATCTCGCGCACGAAACTGAGCGCGCTGACCTCGTCGATCTCGAATCCGGGCAACGAGTCGTACTCGCGATAGCGCTTGATCGGCTCTGTCGTCGACGTAGTTGTTGCCGAAACCGCCGAAATAGAAATTGGCGACCGTGTTGTTGCGGTCGCCGTTGGCGACGCCGGCGGCGCTGCGCAGCCAGATCGACGAGTGCGGGAGCGGCAGCGCGAAGTCCGAGATCGAGCGTCGCCGCGAACCTGCGGCGTGATCTCGCCGTTCACGCGGTTGCCGCGTAGCGAGCTCCACGGCGATGCCCTTCTCGTCGTCGACGGCGCCGAGCGAGCGCCTGCACGTCGGTGTAGTGCAGCGCCGACCTCGCCGGTGACCAGCCGCGTGAAGTCGGTCTGGACGTTCTGCGCGTTCGGCAGCGTGTCGATCTTGTCGTAGTAGGCGAGATCGTAGCTACAGCGTCGAGCTGTGCGCGGCTCGTCGTAGATCAGCAGTCAGTCGTAGCCGAGCTTCGCGGCGTAGCCCTTGCGGCTGCGCTTGGTCGGGCCGAACAGGTCGTAGAAATCCGACCGGTTCCACGACAGCGCCACGCCAGCCGAGGTAGCGGCCGGTGATGTCGACGTGGCCGCGCTCGTTCGCCGGCAGGTTGCTGCTCGGCGTGTAGGCCGCGGTGATGCCGAGGCTTCGCGAAGCCGAGCGGATCCTCGATGTTGACGTGGTAGCCGATGCCCGCCGTAGTTCTTGTAGCCCTGCAGCACCGGATAGGCGTTCGCGAGCGCCAGGTCGCGCAGCGGCATGTACGGGCCCTTGCCGTGATCAGCTTTTCGTCGTCGACCGTGCTCGGCGGCGGCACCTGCCAGGTCTTGACCACGGGATACTTCGCCGCGACCTCGGCGCCCAGGAACGTGATCGCGCTCACGTCCTCGATCGGGCGCGGCTCGATCGATCGCCGGAACGAAGCCCTCGGCCGTGTAGGTCAGCACCACGAGCCGCCCGTCGGCGAGCGGCACCGGGCGGAAGAAGCCGGTTTCCGCGTTCGAGACCGCCTCGATCGTCGCCGGTGGCGACCTCGTAGCGGAAGATGTTGGACACGCCCGTGTAGTAGCTGCTGCCGTACAGGTAGCGCCCGTCTCGCGAAAACACGAAGCTCTCCGGGACCGACTGCCCGAAGCGGAACTCGCGACAGCGGCTTGACGTCGCCGGCCAGAAGCTTCGTCGAGCTCCCACACGCGCAGGAACTGGTCGCCGTTGACCTCGCTCACCGACGCCGACAGCAGCCGTCCGTCCGGCGAGATGTCGAGATCGTAGGGCACGACTCCGTACGGAAACGCATGGACGCGATACCACTCGTCGTAGGGTAGCGGAATGCGCACCAGCGTCGCCAGCCCGTTCTCGTGGCGCACGCCCATCAGCGAGCGGTCGACCGGGTTGAAGACGATCTCGCCGATCCGCGCGTCCTCGAGCAGCATCCGCTCCTCGCCGGTCTTGACGTCGACCGCCATCAGGTCGCGCAGCGCAAGGTTGTCGTTGGTGTAGAAGGCGGTCCCGCTCGCCGGGTCGTAGGCAAACGAGGCGACCCGGTAGAGCATCGCGCGCTTGATGTCGGCGAGGCGCCGCATGCTGCCGTCGCGCGTGTTGAGCGCGCCGACGTGCTCGACGACACCGGGATAGCGGAAGCGCGCCGTAGATGCATGCCGGTCGCCTCGTCGTAGTACATGCGCGAAATCGAGCCGATCGCGCTCGCGGCCGAGGTTGCGATGCGGCGTGATCGGGAACTTGCGCACCTCGGCGAGGTTGCGCTCGCTGGAATTCGTGCTCGAACGCGATCCAGTCCTGCCAGGCCTGCTCGAGCGGAATGCCGAACACGTGCTCGAAACTGGTCGGCGTAGTAGCGCTCGCTGCCTTCGTCGCGCCTGAGTCCACGCGACGACCTTCTCCGGCGAATAGCGCGTAGGCAAGCCAGGTGAAGAAGCGCGTGCCGTACAGGTAGGCATTGGCGCCGATCTGAAAGTCGACCTGCGTCGCCGCGCGACACGAGTCCCAGCGGATCGTAGAAGTGCGCGTTGTCGCGCACCATCGCCCGGAACACCATCTCGTCGTAGCCGCCCTGCGCGCGGCCGAGCCGCCCGTCCATCCACGTCTCCATGAATACCGCGCCGCCTTCGAGGTACCAGCGCGGCGCCGTGAAGCGCGGGACCGTGAGATAGCTGTAGATCAGCGATTCGGGGTTCGCCGGCTGCGGCTGCGACCTTGCCGAGGAAGAACCGGCGCCAGCGCCGGTCCTCGTCCGACGCAATGTCGCTCTGGCCATCACGTGGACCAGCTCGTGGTTCATCAGCGAGTACATGCGCTCGCTGGCCGGTATGCGTCTCGAACGCGTGCGACGGCGGCGCGACGTCGACGAGCGAGCCGGCTATGCGGCGCGCGACGGTCGTGCGCGTTGCCGTAGTCCGCGAAATCCTGCAGCAGGATGGTGGTGGGCTCGGAAGGCACCCAGCCGAACATTCGGCGCTGCCATTGCGAGCGAGTTGGTGAAGGTGCGCACCGCGTGCGGGACCAGGTACGGAAGGAACTCGGGGTAGTAGAGCCTGAGGTCCTTGGTCTCTACTTCCGACATCCCGAGCGGGACTTTCGTCGGCGAAAGCTGCGGCGGGCAGCAGCTGCAGCGCCAACAGCAGACACAACAATCCGTCCCGCCATCCCCCTCCCCAGCTTGATTGATGTGGCTGCGAGCATAACTGGGGAGGACGCATAAAACAAACCGCCGGCTCTGGGCCGGCGGTCGCGCTAGAATAGCGAGCTTCGCTGCGCTGGATTAACGCTGGTGCGATGTTCTGACCTTGGTTCTGGCCTTGGTTTTGACCCTGTGTTTTGGCCTGGTTCTGGCCTGAGATTCTGGGCCTTGGTTCTGGCCTGTGGTTCAGGCCCTGGTTCTGACCTTGAGTTCAGGCCCCGGTTCTGACCTTGAGTTCGAGGCCCTGGTTCTGACAACGAGTTCAGGCCCTGGTTCTGACCTTGGTTCAGGCCCTGGTTCTGACCTTGGTTCGGGCCCTGGTTCTGAGCCTTGGTTCAGGCCCTGAGTTCTGACCTTGGTTCGAGGCCCTGATTCTGACCTGTGGTTGCAGGCCTGATTCGTGACCTTGGTTCCAGGCCCTGAGTTCTGACGGCTTGCGTTCCAGGCCCTGATTCTGACCTTGGTTCGGGCCCTGATTCTGACCGTGGTTCAGGCCTGATTCTGACCTTGGTGGTCCGTCGGCCGGGGCTGATTCTGACCCTGGTTCAGGCCCTGAGTTGCTGACCCTGGTTCAGGCCCTGATTCTGACCCGCGGTTCAGGCCTGATTCTGACCGCTGGTTCAGGCCCTGGTTCTGACCTGGTTCAGGCCCTGATTCTGACCTTGGTGGTCGGGCCCTGAGTTCTGACCTTGGTTCGGGCCCTGGTTCTGACCGCGTTGCCTGACCGCTCGTGGTCGCGTCAGGAGACCATTCGCGGGCGGTCGTCGAGGTGCCCTGCCTGGCCCGCCCAGCTTCACGTCTTCCGCATTTCCCGGTTGGCGCTGCGCGGTAGCGCTGCGCTGGCACGATCGTGCCCGCCGTATCCTTGCTGCCGGGCGGGAAGTCGATTCCCGAAGATATCGCGAGGACTACGGCGGCTGCGGCGATGGCGCCCCCAATCCAGATCTTGCGCTTCGAACCGCTTTTTTCTTGACTCATTTCATTGCTCCTGAAGTTTGCGTTTGCCGATTTCCCGGGTCTGCCGGGTCTCCCCTGAAATCTGATCGCAATTACACCTGCGGGTGCGAAAGGTTGGCGGAACTCGTCTCCCGCGGTCCGCTGCGACACGCCAGCCATCACCGGAGGCGACGAGGCCCTCCGGGCGGATAGCCCTGCGGCACGTGCGAGAGCTCGTCGAACAGGCGGCGGAGGTCGTCGAATTCGGCGCGGGCCGCAGGATCGGCGGCCAGGCGACGATCGAGCTCCCGGGCTTCGTCCGGCGGTCGCCTCGCCGTCCAGGACCGTGTGCATCAATTCCGTTGAGTGCGGAGATTTTCATGTCAGTCGGGCCGAAGGTCTTTCAGCATGTCGCGAAGGCGCTGCCGCGCCTCGAACAGGCGCGATTTCACCGTCTTTTCGTCCAGGTCCAGGATCTGCCCGATCTCCTGGTAGCTGCATTCCGAGAAGTGCCGCAGCGACAGCACGATCCGGTCGTTCGTCGGCATCCGCATCATCGCGCTCCGAATGAGACGCGATACTTCGGCTGCCCCGACACTGCGACTCCGGGTTGTTGCGCTCGGACCCGGGCAGGTCGACCTCGTCATCGAGCGGCTCTTCGCGCCTGTTTCGGCGCAGCAGATTGAGCGACTCGTTGACGGCGATGCGGTAGATCCAGCTGAAGAACTTGTACCGCGGATCGTATTCGTCGAGCTGCTCGGCGATCTTGAGAAACACGATCTGGGTGATGTCGTTGCGCGTCCTCGGCGCTGCGCAATACCCAGAAGGCGGCGTTGTAGAGGGGCCGCTGATAGCGGACCACCAGCTCGCCAAAGGCGTCCCGATCGCCGCTCCGGTAGCGTTCCAGCAGCGGTCTGATCGGTGTCATCGTCCACAATTACACGCGGCGGTCGGAAAAGTTGGGCGCGGATCAGCGGGCGGGCTCGATTTCGAAGATCTGGTCGAAGCCCGAGTAGAGGAAGATGTCCTGCAGGTGGCGGCTGACGCCCGTCAGCCGGAGCTTGCCGGCCGACGCCAGCGAGCCGCTTCTGCGTCTTGAGGAGGACGCCCAGGCCGGCGCTCGAGATGTACTCGAGGCCGCTGCAGTCGAGCGTCACCGTCCCCTCGACGTGCTCGAGGAACGCCTGGGCCGCCGGGCACTGGGCGGCGTCGAGCCTGCCCGGCGATGACCACCACGCCATCCGCACCGTAGTCGATCGCCAGCATTCCCTATCCCCCTTCGTTCGCCGGGCCGCGCCGAACCGGGCTGTCCGGATTGCGTCTTGCGAAACGTGATCCGGCTCTGCCGGCTCTCGCTCGAGTATTCGTATTGCAGCGGAATCCACGAGCCGCCGGATGAGGTGCAGCCCGAGCCCGCCGGGCTGGCGCTCTTCGATCGGCAGGTTGATGTCCGCGTCCGGCGCCTGCGTGACGTCGAAACGATCGACATCATAATCGGTCAGCGTCACTTCGACGCCGCCCGGCGATCGTGGCCATGTCGACGCGGATCGACGGCGTCGCCCGCCGGGCTGTACTTGACCATGTTCGTGAACAGCTCCTCGAGGGCCAGGTCGACGGTGGGCAGAAGCCCGCGGTCGATGCCGTGCGCGGCGAAGAACTCCGAGGTGAACGCGAAGATCTCCTCGAGCGAATCGAAGCTGCGACGGAACGACCGATCCGCCGTCACGCGCCGGCCTCGCGCTTCACCAGGACGATCGTGATGTCGTCCTCCTGTGGCGCACCCTGCGCGAAGGTCTCCACGGCCGGCGAGCAGGACGGACGACAGCTCGGCCATCGGCTTGCCGTGATGGGCGCGCAGCATGGCCTCGACGCGCTCCTCGCCGAACTGCTCGTCGTGGCGATCGCAATACTCGTAAATGCCGTCGGACAGAAGCGCCAGGATGTCGCCGGGCGCGAAGTCGAGGTTGACGGCGGGCCGCAGCGCCGACAGCGGCATGGCGGCCAGCGGAAAGCTCGTCGGATTGTAGCGTGCGCACGCGCCGCTCGCCGCCTGGAAGTGCAGGATCGGCGCCTGGCCGCCGCTGTGGAAGCGCATCCGGTGGGTGGACGGCATCGAGGAGCCCGATGAAAGCCGTGATGAAGCGGTCGTCGGCAAGCGTCGCGGCGAGCTGGTTGTTCACCTGCAGGAACGCCGTTTCGAGATCGGCGCCGAGGCGGAACGCCATGCGCAGCATCGCGTGCATCTGCGTCACCGAAAGCGCGGGCGCGATGCCGTGGCCCGGTCGCATCGCCGAGAACGGTCAGCAGTCCCTGGTCGATGCAGCGCGAGGTCGAACGTGTCGCCGCCGGTGAGGCTCGCCGGCCGGGACGTGCCGTAGAGGTCGTAGCCGGGAAGCGTCGGCATGACGGCGGGCAGCGTGCTCATCTGCACGACGCGCGCCATCTCGAGCTCCTGGCGCATCTTCTCGCCCTCGATCAGCGCTTCGGTCATGCGCACGCGCTGCAGCGCGACCGCGCATTGCGCGGCGAGCGCCGTCGCGAGCGATCTCGTCGTCCGCGTCGAAGACGCCGCCCGCCTTGTTCAGGACCTGCATCACGCCCACGAGGACGTCCTTGTGGTCGATGAGCGGCAGCGCCAGCATGCAGCGCGTGCGATAGCCGGACGCGCTGGTCGACGTCGGGATTGAAGCGCGCGTCCGCGTAGCAGTCCGGGCACGTTGATGATCCGGCGCGTCGCGCGCGCACGCGCCGACGATCCCGGCGCTCGGCGGGAACGCGCACCGGCGCGATGCCGGTCGCGATCTCGAGCACCAGCTCGTCCGCCGCGGCGTCGTACAGCCACACCGAGCCGCGATCGGCGTGCAGCACCTGCTTCGCCGCGTTCGACGACCTCGGACAGCATCGTCATGAGGTCGAACGGCGCCGCGAGCTTGCTCGTGACGGCGAGGATCACCTCCATGTCCGGCACGGTGAGACCGCGACGGCTCGCAACGGGCGCTCATGGCGACCGAATGTATCAGAGCGGGCGTCCGCTTTGCCGCCGCAACGCGCTCGCACCGTCGGGCGCCGAGCGAGGCGGCCGGGCTTGCCATCGGCCGCGAATTTCTGTGGGACAATGCGGACCCCATCGATTTGTCCTCTGGCGCGGCCTCCTCGAGGTTCCGGTAGATGGCCTTTGAGCGGATGAGAGTCTTCACCGGCAACGCGAACCCCAAGCTCGCCGAGGCCGTCTGTCGCCACCTCAACATCAGCCTCGGACGCTGCGTCGTCGGCCGGTTCTCCGACGGCGAGGTGATGGTCGAGCTCCTCGAGAACGTGCGCGGCCGCGACATCTTCATCCTGCAGTCGACCTGCGTGCCGACCAACGACAACCTGATGGAGATCCTGGTGATGACGGACGCGCTGAAGCGCGCGTCCGCCGGCGCGCATCACCGCGGCGATTCCCTATTTCGGCTACGCGCGGCAGGACCGGCGCCCGCGCTCCGCGCGCGTGCCCATCACGGCGAAGGTCGTCGCCGACATGCTGACCACCGTCGGCGTGAACCGCGTGATGGTGATGGATCTGCACGCCGACCAGATCCAGGGCTTCTTCAACATCCCGGTCGACAACATCTACGCGACGCCGATCCTGCTGGGCGACCTGTGGAAGCAGAATTACGAGGACCTGCTCGTCGTGTCGCCCGACGTCGGCGGCGTCGTGCGCGCCCGCGCGATCGCGAAGCGCCTCGACTCCGACCTCGCGATCATCGACAAGCGGCGCCCGCGCGCGAACGTGGCCGAGGTGATGAACATCATCGGCGACGTCGAACGGCCGCACCTGCGTGATCATGGACGACATCGTCGACACCGCGAACACGCTGTGCAAGGCCGCCACGGCGTTGAAGGAGCACGGCGCGAAGAAGGTCGTCGCCTACTGCACGCACCCGGTGCTGTCCGGCGGCGCCGTCCAGCGCATCGCGACCTCCGGAGCTCGACGAGATCGTCGTCACCGACACGATCCCGCTCACCGAGGAGGCGCAGGCCTGTCCGCGCATCCGGCGTGCTGTCGTGCGCGCAGCTCCTCGCCGAGACGATGACGCGCGTGTCCAACGAGGAGTCGGTGAGCTCGCTGTTCACCGAATGAGTCAGCGCCTGACGGCCGAAAAAGAGTTATACTTCAAAGCTTTCCCCGGCCAGCCGGGGATGTCGCCAACCGCAGACGACCGGACGGACCGCCCCGAGCGCGGTCGCAGCGCCGGAAGGCCGCAGACATCAGGAGTCGCACCATGCAATATCGAATTCACCGCATTTCCCCGCACGCACCGAAGGCCGCGGCGCGAGCCGCCGCATGCGCCGCGCCGGCAAGGCGCCCGGCATCGTCTACGGCGGCACCGCACGCCCGCAGCCGATCGAGCTCGACCACAACGCGCTCTTCCACGCGCTGCGCAACGAGGCGTTCCACGCGTCGATCCTGAGCATGAAGCCTCGACGGCAACGACGACGAAGGTGCTGCTGCGCGACGTGCAGATGCATCCGTTCAAGAACGAGATCCTGCACGTCGACTTCCAGCGCATCGACGAGAACCGCAAGATCCACATGAAGGTGCCGCTGCACTTCGCGAACGGCGAGAACTCGCCGGCGGTGAAGGTGTCCGGCGCGATCGTGAGCCACGTGGTCACCGAGCTCGACATCTCCTGCCTGCCGAAGGATCTGCCCGGAATTCATCACCGTCGACCTGTCGACGCTCGACGTCGGCCATTCGGTGCACGTCTCGGCGCTGCAGCTCCCGCCGGGCGTCACCGTGGTGACGCGCGGCAAGCTCGATCCGGTGGTCGCCGCCGCCGTCGTGCCGAAGGCGCAGGTCGAGGAAGTCGCCGAAGCCGCTGCCGCCGAAGCCGAAGCCGCCGCAGCCGCCGCAGCGGCTGCCGCCGGCGCGCGCGCCGGTGCCGGCAGCCAAGCCGCGGCGACGCGAAGGCGGGCGACGCGAAGGGCGGCGACAAGAAGGAATCCGGCGGCAAGGACGACGGAAGAAGAAGTAAGCGCACACTGTCGCCGCATCCGGCACAGGGCCCGCCGCGCGCATCCCGGCGGGCCTTTTTCGCTGCGCGGCGGCAGCGCGGAGCGTCGACAGCCGATGGCGCACCTCGTCTGAACATCCTCGCCAATGCGCGGCGCTGACGGCATGGCGCCGGTCCGTCTCGTCGCCGGGCTCGGCAATCCCGGACCGCGAGTACGCGGACACGCGCCACAACGCCGGGTTCTGGTTCGTCGACGCGCTCGCCGCGAAGCTCGGCGCGACGTTCCGCAGCGAAGGCGAAGTTCCAGGGCCACGTCGCCAAGGCCGCCGGCGACCTGCGCTTGCTGAAGCCCGATGACGTACATGAACCTGTCGGGCCGGTCGGTCTCCGCGCTGGCGCGCTTCTTCGCGATCGCGCCGGAGGAAGTCCTGGTCGTCCACGACGAGCTCGATCTCCTGCCCGGCGAGGCGAAGATGAAGTTCGGCGGCGGCGTCGCGGGCCACAACGGCCTGCGCGACATCGCGCGCGCAGCTCGGCACCCAGGATTTCTGGCGGCTGCGCATCGGCATCGGCCATCCGCGCGACTCGTCGATTCCGCAGCAGGACGTCGCCGACTACGTGCTCGCGCCGCCCGTCGCGCGACGACGCGCAAGGCCATCGACGACGCGATCGACCGCAGCCTCGACGCGTGGCCGGCGATCGCCGCCGGCGATTTCGAGCGCGCGATGCTCCTGCTGCACACGAAGGAAAGAGAAGCCATGAGCCTCAAATGCGGCATCGTCGGGTTGCCCAACGTCGGCAAGTCGACGCTCTTCAACGCGCTGACGCGCGCGGGCATCGCCGCCGAGAACTATCCGTTCTGCACGATCGAGCCCAACGTCGGCATCGTCGAGGTGCCCGATCCGCGCCTCGGCGCGCTCGCCGCGATCGCGCATCCGGAAAAGGTGCTGCCCGGCGACGGTGGAGTTCGTCGACATCGCGGGACTCGTCGCCGGCGCGTCGAAGGGCGAAGGGCTCGGCAACCAGTTCCTCGCGACGATCCGCGAGACCGACGCGATCGCGCACGTCGTGCGCTGCTTCGCCGACGACAACGTCGTCCACGTCGCCGGCAAGATCGATCCCATCTCCGACATCGAGACGATCAACACCGAGCTGGCGCTCGCCGACCTCGCGGCCGTCGCGAAGCAGGTCGCGAAGTACGAGAAGCCGGCGCGCGCCGGCGACAAGGAAGCGCAGCGGATCGTCGCGGTGCTCAAGAAGGTCGAGAGCCGTGCTCGACGCAGGGCGGCCCGCGCGCACCGCCGACCTCTACGCCGAGGAGAAGGAGGCGCTGCAGCCGTTCTTCCTCCTCACGATGAAGCCGACGATGTACGTCGCCAACGTCGCCGAGCGCGGCTTTCACGACAATCCGCTGCTCGCCGCGGTCGAGGCGCACGCGGCGAAGGAAGGCGCGCCGGTCGTGCCGGTGTGCGCGGCGCTCGAAGCCGAGATCGCCGATCTCGAAGGCGAGGACAAGCTCGCGTTCCTCGCCGATCTCGGGCTCGACCGAGCCCGGCCTCGATCGCGTGATCCACGCCGGCTACAAGCTGCTCGGTCTCGAAACCTACTTCACCGCGGGGCCGAAGGAAGTGCGCGCGTGGACGATCCACCACGGCGACACCGCGCCGAAGGCGGCAGGCGTGATCCACACCGATTTCGAGAAGGGCTTCATCCGCGCCGAGGTGATCGCGTTCCCGACTTCATCGCGTGCAAGGGCGAGCACGGCGCGAAGGAGCACGGCAAGATGCGCCTCGAAGGCAAGGAGTACGTCGTCAAGGACGGCGACGTCATGCACTTCCGCTTCAACGTCTAGAATCGATCGCGCGCCGCCGATGACAAGCTCCGCTTCACCAAGATGCACGGGCTCGGCAACGACTTCGTCGTGCTCGACGGCATCGCGCAGCGGCATCGACCTGACCGCGAGCGCAGTACCGGCGGCTCGCCGACCGGCGGCTCGGCGTGGGCTGCGATCAGGTCCTCGTCGTCGAACAGGCCGACGCGCCCCGACGTCGACTTCCGCTACCGGATCTTCAACGCCGACGGCGGCGAGGTCGAGCAGTGCGGCAACGGCGCGCGCTGTTTCGTCAAGTTCGTCCGCGATCACGGGCTACACGCAGGCGAAGCGCATCCGCGTCGAGACCGCCGGCGGGATCATCGTGCCGGAGATCGCCGACAGCGGCGAGGTGACGGTCGACATGGGCGTGCCGCGATTCGCGGCCGCCGGCCATTCCGTTCGTCGGCGGCACCGACGACGTCGTCCAGTCGCTCGACGTCGCCGGCGAGACGATCGAGATCAGCGTCGTGTCGATGGGCAATCCGCACGCGGTGCAGGTCGTCGCCGACGTCGATGCCGCGCCGGTCGCCACGCAGGGTCCGCTGCTCGAGCACCACCCGCGGTTTCCGCAGCGCGTGAACGCGGGCTACATGCAGGTGGTGGATCGCGCTACCATTCGCCTGCGCGTCTGGGAGCGCGGCGCGGGAGAGACGCTGGCGTGCGGCACCGGCGCGTGCGCGGCGGTGGTCGCCGGCGTTCAGGCGCGGGCTTGCTCGACTCGCCGGTGCGCGTCGAGACGCGCGGCGGCTCGCTCACCGTCGCGTGGACCGGACCGGGCGCGGCGGTGACGATGACCGGGCCCGCGACGACGGTGTTCGAAGGCGAGTGGGAAATTCCGGCGGCGTGACGCGCGATCGTGCAACAATGCAGACAGAACGACAAGACAGGACTCTCCGGATGGACGCCAACGACGTCGCGCTATATCTCAAGGAAAACCCGAAGTTCTTCGAGGACTACGCCGACGTCATCGCCGACATCTTCGTGCCGCATCCGCACGGCGGCCACGCGATCCCGATCGCCGAGCGCCAGATCGTCACGCTGCGCGAAAAGAACACCGAGCTCGAGAACCGGCTGCGCGAAATGATCCGCTTCGGCGGCGAGAACGACCAGATCAGCGAACGGCTGCACCGCTCGACGCTCGCGCTCATCGCGGCGCCCGATCTCGAGACCACGCTCGCCGTGCTCTACCACAGCCTGCAGGAGGATTTCGGCGTGCCGCACGTGAGCTAGCCGCCTCTGGGGCAAGGTGCCGGAGCAGTCGTACCTGCCCGAGCTCGCGGCGACGAGCCAGGAGCTTCGCGACTACGCCGATCAAGCTCGGCGCGCCGTACTGCGGTCCGGTCGCGCCGTTCGAATCGCGCGACTGGTTCGATGCCGGCGACGCGGACTGCAAGTCGTTCGCCTTCCTGCCGCTGCGCACCGCGTACACGTTCGGCCTCCTCGGGCTCGGCGACGAGAACGCCGAGCGCTTCCATCCCGGCATGGGCACGGTGTATCTGACGCGCCTCGCGCGAGCTCGCGAGCGTGGCGACGTCGCGCTACCTGCCGCCGGCGTAGCGGTACACGCGGCCGGTCGCGATGCGCAAGACGACGCCACCGGACCTCGCGCCGCCGGCGCTCGCGCCCGTCAATGCGGCGCATCTCGCGGCGTTCGACGCGCATCTCGCCGCGCGGTCCGCGCACACGCGCGCCGCCTATCTGCGCGACGCCACGGCGCTCGCCACGCTCGCCGGCGACAGCGGATCTCGCGCACCTTCGCGCGCAGGAGCTCCGGCGGTTTCTCGCCACGCTCCACGGCCGCGGCCTGTCGGGACGCAGCCTCGCGCGAATGCTCTCGTCGTGGCGCGCGCTCTACCGGCTGCTGCAGGATCGCGATCCGGCGATGAAGGAGAACCCGTGCGCGGGACTGAAGGCGCCGAAGGCCGCGAAGAGGCTTCCGTCGGCGCTGTCGCCCGACGAGGCCGTGCGCCTCGTCGAGATCCCGGGCGACGAGCCGCTGGCCGTGCGCGACCGCGCGCTGTTCGAGCTCGCCTATTCGTCCGGCCTGCGCCTGTCCGAGCTCGCGGTCGCTCGATGCGGATCGCGTCGATCTCGCGACGGGCGAAGTGCGCGTCTGGGGCAAGGGCGCGAAGGAGCGGATCGTTCCGGTCGGCGCGCGCGGCGCTCGCGGCGATCCGCGCGTGGCTCGCCGGTGCGCGCCGGGCATGCGCGCACGCCGATCCCGAAGGCGATGTTCGTCGGGCGAAGCGGCAAGCGGATCACGCCGCGCGCGATCGAGCGCCGCCTCGCGGAGTGGGCGGTGCGGCAGGGGCTTTCGCGGCACGTCCATCCGCACATGCTGCGGCATTCGTTCGCGTCGCACGTGCTGCAGTCCTCGGGCGACCTGCGCGCCGTGCAGGAAATGCTGGGCCACGCGAGCATCGCGAGCACGCAGGTGTACACGCACCTCGACTTCCAGTATCTCGCGAAGGCCTACGACCAGCGCGCACCCGCGCGCCAAGCGCAAGAAGCCTGACGGCGCCGGCGTCGCTGACCGGACGCGTCGACGATCCGGACCACGCCCGGCAGCCACGGCAGGTCGGTGGCGCCGGGATCGTGCCCCGCCTGCCGCAGCAGCGTCGTGAGCTGGCCGCGGTGGTGCGTGCCATGGTTGAAGAGGTGCATCGCCGCGACGGCGCGCGGCAGCTCGCGCGTGCGGCCGTCGACCTTGCTCGTGTAGCGCAGCGTGTTCGGCGAGCCACGCCGCGGTCACGTTGCCCGCCCAGTCGAGCATCTTGCGGTCGGTCGTCTCGCGCTCGCGGGCGAGCTCCGCAAAGTCGTCGAACATGTCGGCGCCGAACGCCGGCGGCCGTGCAGGGCTCGTCGATGAAGCGGCCGAGCCACATCCGGTCGCCCCACAGCAGATGGTTGAGCGTGCCGTGCATCGAGCCGAAGAACGCGCCGCGATCGCGCTTGCGCTCGTCGTCGGGGATCTCGGCGCAGCGAGCGCGTACAGCCGCTCGTTCATCCAGCGGTTGTAGCGCGCCATCAGCTGGCAGTACTCGGGCGTGATCATCGCGGAGTCATCGCCGCCGCCGCCGGCGTGCTCAGCGCGGGAACGGCTTCCTCGGCGACCGCGAGCTCCTCGACTTCGATCGCCGCGGCGAGCTGCGCGAGCCGGGCGACGACGCCGTACGCGTAGAAGCGGTTGGGCGCGCAGCCCGGCGGGCGCCGCAAGGTCGGGAATGCACGGCGACTTCGAACGCGAGCGGCACGAACTGCGCGCCCGGCGCGTTCAGGTTCTCGTCCTTGCCGCGCGCCGCGTGCACGCGGTAGAAGCCGCCGACGACGAAGCGGTCGATCATGTAGACGACCGGCTCGGCGATCGCGTCGTGGATCGACTCGAACGTCGGCACGCCTTCCTGGACGATGACCGACGACACTTCGAGCCCTTCCTTCACCACCGCCATCTTGTTGCGCTGCTTGCGGTTGAGGCCGGTCACCTCGGAGGCGTCGCGCACCGTCATGATGCCCATGCCGTACGTGCCGGCGTCGGCCTTGACGATCGACGAACGGCTTCTCGCTCGATGCCGTATTCCGCGTACTTCGCCGCTGATCTTGTCGAGCAGGAACGACGACGTTCGACGCGAGGCATTCCTCGCCCGCGCGCTCCTGGAAGTCGATCTCGCCGCAGACGCCGAAGTAGCGGATCGATGAGCCAGGGATCGATGCCGAGCATCGCCGCGAACTCCTTCGCGACGCGGTGGAAGACGGCGAAATGGTGCGACTTCTTGCGGTTGTACCAGCCGGCGGCGAGCGGCGGCGCGATCGGCTGGTCGATGTCGGCGAGGATCGGCGGCGCGCCGGCCGACAGATCGTTGTTGAGCAGCACCATGCACGGATCGAAATCCGCGAGGCCCACGCGCCGGCCCGTGCGCACGATCGGCTCGAGCGTCAGCGAGCCCCAGCGACGGCAGGTCGATGGCCGTCGCCTGCGGCGAGGTCCGGGATGAGCGAGCCCAGGCGCACGCGCATCCCGGCCTGGCGCAGGATGTTCTGCAGCGTCTCGACGTTCTGCAGATAGAACGTGTTGCGCGTGTGGTTCTCGGGCACGAGCAGCACGCCGCGCGCATCGGGGCACACGCGCTCGACCGCCGCCTGGATCGCCTGCACGCACAACGGCAGGAACGCCGGATTCAGGTTGTTGAAGCCGCCGGGGAAGAGATTCGTGTCGACCGGCGCGAGCTTGAATCCGGCATTGCGCAGATCGACGGACGCGTAGAACGGCACCGCGTGCTCCTGCCATTGCGTGCGCATCCAGCGCTCGATGTCGGGCATCCGGTCGAGGAATGCGCTGCTCGAGCTCCTGCAGCGGGCCGGCGAGGGCGGTGGTGAGATGGGGAACCATGGCGGCGGGCAGTGGATGCGGGCATCGATTGTAGCGGAACCCGCGGTCGCCGAAGCGCGGTGCCAACGACGCAGAGCGCGCCGAGCGGCGCCCGCGAAAAAAGGGGCGCCGCTGAAGGCGCCGACTACCAGGAGAGAAGTGTTATTGACCGCGTCGGCTAGATCCGGTACGCGGACTCGCCGTGCGAGCTGATGTCGAGACCTTCGCGCTCTTCTTCCTCGGTCACGCGGAGGCCGATCGCCAGGTCGACGATCTTGTAGGCGATGAACGCCACGACGCCGGACCAGACGATCGTCGTGCCGCACGCCGGTCGCCTGGATGACGAGCTGGTCGCAGATCGAGTAGTCGGCGCTGATCTTGTTCGCGACGTAGTCGTAGATGCCCTGGCCGCCGAGCTTCGGCGACGCGAACACGCCGGTCAGCAGCGCGCCCAGGATGCCGCCGACGGCATGCACGCCGAACACGTCGAGCGCGTCGTCGGCGCCGAGCATCTTCTTGAGGCCGTTGACGCCCCACAGGCAGACGACGCCGGCGAGCAGCCCGAGGATCGAGCGCGCCGTTGACGCCGACGAAGCCGCAGGCCGGCGTGATCGCGACGAGCCCGGCGACGGCGCCCGACGCGGCGCCCAGCATCGACGGCTTGCCCTTGATCACCCATTCCGCCGGCCATCCAGGACAGCACGGCGGCGGCGGTGGCGACGAGCGTGTTGATGAACGCGAGCGCGGCGGTGTCGCCGGCTTCGAGCGCCGATCCGGCGTTGAAGCCGAACCAGCCCACCCACAGCAGCGAGGCGCCGATCATCGTGAACGTCAGGTTGTGCGGCGCCATCGAATCCTTGCCGTAGCCGACGCGCTTGCCGACGACGTAGGCGCCGACGAGTCCCGCGACACCCGCGTTGATGTGGACGACGGTGCCGCCCGCGAAGTCGAGCGCGCCCTTCTGCCACAGCCAGCCGCCCTTCGCCGATTCCGATGCGAGCGTCGCCGCGTCCTTGATGCCATCCGGACCGGGCCAGAACCACACCATGTGCGCGATCGGCAGGTAGGCGAACGTGAACCACAGCGACGGCGAACAGCAGCACCGCGGAGAACTTCATCCGCTCGGCGAACGCGCCGACGATCAGCGCGACGGTGATCGCCGCGAACGTCGCCTGGAACACGACGAAGAGATACTCCGGGATCACCACGCCCTTGCTGAACGTCGCCGCCGTCGCGAACGAGCCCGACGCCGTCCTTGATGCGTGAAGATGCCGGACAGGAACAGCCGGTCGAAGCCGCCGAAGAAGGCGCCGCCCTCGGTGAACGCGAGGCTGTAGCCGTAGATCGCCCACAGCACGACGATCGAGCGAGAAGACGACGAACACCTGCATCAGCACCGACAGCATGTTCTTCGAGCGGACGAGCCCGCCGTAGAACAGCGCGAGGCCCGGGATCGACATCATGATCACGAGCACCGTGGCGACGATCATCCACGCGTTGTCGCCCTTATTGGGCGTAGGGCGCGCGCGGCGGCTGCGCTGCCGCGGCGGCGCGGCTGCCGGGCGGCGGCGGCTGCCGCGGGTGCGGCGTGCCGGCGGTGCTGCGGCGCGGCGCGCGGCGCCTTCGCGTCCGGCGCCTGGCGCGAGGACGATCGGAGCGCTCGCGTCGTTGAACGCCGAGGCGAGCGCGGGCGACGAGCGCACCGACGAGCATTGCGCCGAGCGCAATGAGTGCAAGCATTCGTTTCATTTGGTTCCCCTCAAAGCGCGTCCGCGCCGGTTTCCCCGGTGCGGATGCGCACGACCTGTTCGAGATCGGAGACGAAGATCTTGCCGTCGCCGATCTTGCCGGTTTTCGCGGCCTTCTCGATCGCTTCGATCACGCGGTCGAGCAGCTCGCTCTTGATCGCGGCTTCGATCTTCACCTTCGGCAGAAAGTCGACGACGTATTCCGCGCCGCGATAGAGCTCCGTGTGCCCCTTCTGCCGGCCGAAGCCCTTGACCTCGGTGACGGTGACGCCCTGCACGCCGATTCGCCGACAGGGCCTCGCGGACCTCGTCGAGCTTGAACGGCTTGATGATTGCGGTGACGAGCTTCATGATGTCTCCTCGCGTAGGCGGTTGACGTCGAATGGCGGCGCGCGGCTCAGAACGTCTTCTTGACGTAGACGACGCCGGTGTCCTTCGCGGTGTTGTAGCCGGTGAGGTCGGTGTAGAAGGCCTTGCTTGGCGTCGTTGCCGCTGTAGTACGCGCCGATTTCGAAGCCCTTCAGCGGGCCGTCCGGCACCGCGTACGAGCCGCCGATCTTCCAGTCGTTGTACGAGGCCTTGCTGCTGCCGCTGCCGTCGTGGTGCGACGTTGAGGATCCCGTAGTGGCCGAGCAGCGTGAACCCGGTTTCTCCGACCGGATAGTTGGCGTAGAGGTCGACGTACCAGCGTGCCGTCCGTCTTCTTGCCGGTCGGTTTCGCGCCGAAGTAGTTGTCGAGGCTGTACGACGACCTTCGCGCCGAGCCACTTCCAGTTGAGCGCGCCGTAGAGTTCCCAGGTGTTGGCGTTGGCGAAGCCGGGATTGCGGCTGCCCGGGTAGTAGTAGTAGAGCGTGCCGACGTCGTAGGTCCAGTCTTCGCTGCCTGGGAAGTTGTTCTTGTAGCCGCCGTAGAAATCCCACTCGAGGCTGGAGCGCGTGTACGGCGCCGAAGTCCTCGAGCCAGCTGATGTTCGATCCCCAGGTGCCGAGGTAGAAACCGCTCGAATGGGCCCAGTCGAAGCCGCCCTGCACGGCGGGCTTGCCGGCGGTCTGCGCGATGCCGCGGAAGATGTATTGGCTGAAGAGGCCGACGTTCGCCGTGAGCGTGTAGTCAGGCGCGGGCGGGGCGGCGCAGGCGGGGCGGCGTCTGCGCGAGGGCGGCGGTCGGAGATGAGCGCGGAGCAGGCGAGGCGCGGACAAGCGAAGCGGGGAGTGGACGTAGCGCATGGAGATCCTCTTGCTTGAATGATGGAAGGCGGCGATGCTGACGATTGCCGGCTCGACTGAGCATTTCATATGCCAATGATGTTTTTCATTTGTAAAACAGCTAGTTAGAATGAGACTCTCACCTGGGTGCGCCCTCGCAGGCGGTTTCGGCGCACCATTGCGGTGCGTCGATGCACTGCGCCGCACCACGCGCTGCGCGCGTGACCGCGGTACGGATTCAGTGGGCCGCGTCGGCCGAACGGACGAACGCACCGGTGCGGGACGGACTTTGCTAGACTCGATGCCTCGTTTCCGTCCGGAACCGCTGCGTCCGTGAAGGAGCGTCGGCCATGCTGAACACCCAGAGCTTCGACGAGATCGCCGCCCGCATCGGCAAGGCGATCGAAAATTCGCCGGCGAAGGACATCGAGAAAAACGTGAAGGCGATGCTCGCGTCCGGGCTCGCCCGTCTCGATCTCGTGCCGCGCGCGCGAATTCGACGTGCAGACCGAGGTGCTGCGCAAGACGCGCGAAAAGCTCGAGGCGCTGGAGAAGCGCGTCGCCGAATTCGAAGCGCGGTTTCCGCCGCCGCGCGTAGCCGCAGCACGCCGGCGCACGACGGCCACGCGTCCTGCGCGCTCCGCGCGGCGATCTCGCTGCGAAGGACGGCGATGGCGCTCGCGGTCGTCCTGTCGCGCGGCCTTGCCGGGCTCGACGCGCCGCTCGTCACGGTCGAGGTGCACCTCGCGGGCGGCTTGCCTGGCGTTCAACCTCGTCGGCCTTCCGGACACCGAGGTCAAGGAATCGCGCGATCGCGTGCGCGCCGCGCTGCAGAACGCGCAGTTCGAATTTCCGGCGCGCAAGATCACCGTCAACCTCGCGCCGGCCGGATCTGCCCAAGGAGTCCGGGCCGCTACGACCTGCCGATCGCGATCGGCATCCTCGCCGCCACGCGGCCAGATTCCCGACACCGCGCTTGCCGCAGTACGAGTTCGCCGGCGAGCTGGCGCTGGGCGGCGACGCTGCGGCCGATTCGCGGCGCGCTGCCGATGGCGCTGTCGGCGCGACGCGACGGCCGCGCCTTCGTGCTGCCGGCCGACGAGCGCGGCCGAGGCGCGTGCTCGTGCGCGACGCGATCGGTCTATCCGGCGACCTCGCTCCTCGCGGTCTGCGCGCCATCTGACCGGACGCGAAGCGCTCGCTCGCGCTCGCCGCGTCGCCGCCGCGTCGCCGACGCAGGCGCAGCGCGTCCCGATCTCGCCGACGTGCGCGGCCAGGAACCTGCGAAGCGAGCGCTCACCATCGCCGCGGCCGGCGTCCACAGCCTGTTGATGATCGGCCCGCCCGGCACCGGGAAGTCGATGCTCGCGCAGCGCGTCTGCCGGGCATCCTGCCGCCGCTGTCCGAGGACGAGGCGCTCGCGAGCGCGGCGATCGCATCGCTCGCCGGGCGGCTTCTACGCCGCGACGCTGGGGCGCTGCGTCCGTTCCGCGCGCCGCATCACACGGCGAGCGCCGTCGCGCTGGTCGGCGGCGGCAGCGATCCGCGGCCCGGCGAGATTTCGCTCGCGCATCACGGCGTGCTGTTCCTCGACGAACTGCCGGAGTGGGATCGCCGCGTGCTCGAGGTGCTGCGCGAGCCGCTCGAATCCGGCGTGATCCCATCTCGCGCGCGGCACGGCAGCAGCATGTTCCCGGCGCGACTTCCAGTTCGTCGCGGCGATGAATCCGTGCCCGTGCGGCTGGCTGGGTCACGCGAGCGGCCGCTGCCATTGCACGCCGGATCGGATCGCGCGCTACCGCCAGCCGCATCTCCGGTCCGCTGCATCGACCGGATCGATCTCGGCATCGAAGTGCCGGCGCTCGACGCGCGAAGCGCTCGCGCATCGAGCGCGTCGCGCCGTGCCAGACTCGCCGGCGACAGTGACGAGCGCGCAGCGTGCGCGCCGAGGTCACGGCGGCGCGCGGGCGGCAGACTCGCGCGCCAGGGCAAGCCGAATGCGCGCCTGGCGCCGCGCGAGATCGAGGCGCATTGCTGTCGCCGGGCGCCGGCGGGCGCGGCGCTGCTCGCGCAAGCGATGGCGCGCCTGTCGCTGTCGGCGCGCGCCTATCACCGGATCCTCAAGGTCGCGCGGACGATCGCCGATCTGGCGGACAGTCGCGCATCGCGGCGCCGCACGTCGCGGAGGCGGTCGCCTATCGGCGCTTCGACCGGATGTGAGGGATCGCGATTCGCCTATGCCGGTGTCATAGTATAATTGCGTGATCCAGGGCCCATGAACCGGTCCGGAGACCCAGTGGCGCATGCGCCAGCAGCAGCCATCGGACACGCGGAGGATCGACCGTGCGATTGACAGCGAATCACGACGAAGCGAAGCGGACCTCGCCGCTTGCGCTCTGGCGCTACGCGCACGACTATCTGCGGGCGGCGCAAGCCCACGCTGGTCGCCATCACCGCATTGCCTGCCGGGAATCGCAGGCGCCGTACCACGTCGCCAGCGACGAGCCCGCATCATTCACCGTCAAAGCGTACCTCCGGACGAAGGGGGCGACGATGGCGGAGCTCGATCACGTGATCCCGGCCGGTCGCTGACCGAAGCGTTGATCCGCGGCGAAGCACAGGGACTTCCGCCGATCCCTCCGCAATGGCGCTGCCGTCGCCGACGCCGCTGAATGCTGCCAGGACGATCAATTCGTCCATCTCACGAGCGCGAGAGCGTCGTTCGTCGACGTGAAGCCCCTGGTCGATTACGGAGTGTGGATCCTCGACCGCATAGCGCCCGACGTCGCGGAGCACTACGTCCGACACCTGGCCGGGTGCGAGCCCGCTCGTCGCCCGGGAATTCGTCGGCCGCCTACGGGCCGATCTCCGGGCGACGTCGGACATCGTGGCGAGCGTGAGCTAGTCCAGCGTTGCCTGCCCCCGGCGCCGCTGCGCGGGGTTGGCGCCCCTCAAGTCAGTAAGCACTCGCACAGAAGCCGGTGGCATGCCGCCGCTGGCGCGGTCCCACGTCGCCCAAGCGGGCACTCTTGGCACTCTTGTCCAGCACAGGACGGCTGCGGCCAGATCCCGCGCCGCTGGAATGGATGCGGCGCGTCAGCTTGAGTTAACTACGGCATCGTGGATTGCGATCACTTTGATCCAAAACACTGATTTGACGACTCTTTGTCCAGTCACTTATCTTGGGATTGTGCGGTGCAGCAAAGGCCGCGCGGCGAATCCGATTCATGGATCGGGCGCCTGGACAGGAGTCATCATGCACACTCAACGTTTACCCTATTCACGACCCCGGTGGGTCTCGGCATCTTCGCCTTGATGGCGCAGGCCCTGATCGCCCCCTATTCGCCCCGAAGCTCGACGTCAGCGAGGAGCACATTCGACGACCGGCCCGAGCGCCGGCGCCCGGTGGCCGCGCCAAGGCGCGGGCTTCTCGACCGCATCGAGCACTGGTTGCCGGGCGCAGCGCCAGCGCGATCTCGAAGGCGTACCTCGCGCGAGGCGTCGGACATTCGCACTGACCCTCGAGCGACGGATGCGCTGCATCGAGCGCAACGGCTTCCGTCCTACTATTGATCCAACTCGATAAGGGCCACGATGACCTACCCAAACGCAAAGCTCTATCCAATCCCCGAACTCGGCGGCGAGACCGGCCGGGCCTTTACGCGTGCGGTTTCTGGCTTCGCGTCGGATTCATCGGCGCGAGCGCAACGGCGGTCGGGTGATGCAGCTCTTCGGCGGCGAGACCACTCTGGTTTCGCCAATCGCGCTCACGCTCGGCGGCACCGTGCTGGCGATCCTGGCGCCGCTCGTACCGCAATCCCGCCGGGCGGACTCGGCCGCGACCACGGCGTCCGCAGAGGCACCCGCTCGCACTGCGGCGCGGACGCCAACCGTCGTCTAGATCTCGGCGTCGGCGCTGCGCAGAGCGCGCGGGTCGACGCTGCCAGTCGCGAGATCAGGCGGCTTTCGCTTGCCGAACGCGTCGCGAAGAACGTCGTCGAGCGCTGCGAGCAGTGGATCGGTGGGCGGTCGGCCAGGTGAACGGCCAGAGCTTGGTCGTGACGTGCGAACCCTGCCAGATCGCGCTGCGTCCGGCGTCGACGGACTGCGTCGCGATTTCGTCGCGGATGAGGCTCACGCCGACGCCCGATTCGACGAGATTGTTGATGACGGACTCGTTGTCCGCTTCGACGATGCGCTTCGGCGACGGCGCTGGGCGCGTGGAAGAGCTCCATCACGAGGCGGCGGTGGGTGCTGGGCTCGGGCGCGACGATCCACGGGCGTCGCGCGATGGCGTCCCACGGCGCGCGGCGAGGCTCGCGCGGCCCAGGCGACCGGCATCGTCACGTGGTAGGCGATGTCGCGGAGCTCGATGCTCGCGAGATCCGCGCTCGGGCTCGGCGCCGAAGTAGAAGCTGGCGTCGAGCGCGCCGCTCGCGCACGCGCGCCAGCGCATCGCTCGACATCACCTGGGCGAGCTCGAGCTCGATCTGCGGATAGAGGTCGCCGCGCCATGCACCATGAGATCGCCGACGCGCAGGACGGACGGCTCGAGGACCGGTGCCGAGCTTGAGCTTCCCGGTGGGCTCGCCGCGCAGCGCCTGGGCGGAGTGCTTGAGATGCTCGACGGCGTCGATGATCTGCGCCGATTCCGGCGAGCAGGCGCCGGCCGGACGGCGTAAGCGACATGCCCGGACGACGAGCGTCTCGAACAGCGTCGACGCCGAACCCTTCCTCCAGCGCCTTGATGTGCCCGGAGACGGCGGGTTGGCTCAAATGCAGCGCTTCGGCGGCCCGCGTGAGGTGGCCGAACTGGGCAACGGTAACGAAAGTGCGAAGCTGGTTGAGATCCAAGGGACGTTCCCGTCGTGGCTCGCGTGAGCGTCCTGCGAACCGGAATTACCGCAATGCAACATAGGGCGCCGAGAGCTCAGCTACATAGCGATCATACCCTTCCGCGTCCTTGTACTGCGCTTGGACAGCCGTGTCTGATTTTGAGGGCATGCTTAATAAAGTGCAATATGGCTCATGTTATTTACGACGATACGCCTCTCCATTTTGGTCGCAAGCTTGTAGCAATTGACGCTCTAAACGTGCGACGCAAGGATTCGCAAGCGAGTGCCCTGTTTTGCGCAATCCGCTGCGCTCGCACAAGCGGCGCCGTTTCTGCGGTCCCAGCCTGATTCAGCCACCTGCGTCGGTCCCGCAGTCAACGGAGGTTACGCATGTCGACCATCCCCGTCCAACGCCTCACATGAGCGCGCGTCGCGGGCGCTCCTCGCACATTTCCTCGCTCTGTCACCGGACGATCGCGCGCCTGCGGTTCGGCTCGCTCGCTGTCCGCGGAGGGCATCGGCAGCGTACGTGCGGCGCATCGACTTCGACCGCGACGCCGCGTTCGGCGTCCACGACGACAGCCTGCGCGCTCGTCGGGCGTCGCCCACCTGGCGCTTCTGCGGACGACCACGCGGAGCTCGGGCTCGTCGGTGCTGCCGGACACCGCGGGCGCGGCGCTCGGCAGTGCGCTGTTCGAGCGCGGCGCGCGGCGCACGCGCGCAACCGATTCGTGCGCACGCTCTTCATGCACTGCCTCCGCGGAGAACGCCGCGATCGTCCACATCGCGCAGCAGCTTCGGCATGCACATCGTCACCGAAGCCGGCGACGCGGACGCGCATCTCGAGCTCCCGCCGGCGTCCGCCGGGCTCGATCGCCGGCGAATTCGTCGACCGACCGGCTGGCGCTGTACGACTACGCGCTCAAGTCGCAGCGTCGCGGCGTGGAAGGGCGTCAATACGGCGCTGCGCAGGCGAGCCGCCCGACGCCCGTTAAGAGTGCGCGCTTCCGGCCTCGCGCCGATCGCGCGAGGACAGGACCGCAACGTGACGCCCGACCGCTATCTCGCTCACCTGCGCGGCACGCTCGAACGGATTCGCGCCGACGGCTTCTACAAGATCGGAGCGGGTGATCCGCACGCCCGCAGATCGCCGGCGATCGTGCATCGCCGGAGGCGCCGCGGTCGTCAACTTCTGCGCCAACAACTACCTCGGCCTCGCCGACGATCCGCAGCTCGTCGCCGCGGCGCGGGACGGTCTCGACCGCTACGGCTACGGGATGGCGTCCGTGCGCTTCATCTGCGGCACGCAGAGCGTGCACAAGGAGCTCGAAGCGCGCGCTCGCCGCGTTCCTCGGCACCGACGACGCGATCCTCTACTCGAGCTGCTTCGACGCCAACGGCGGGCTGTTCGAGACGCTGCTCGGCCGAGGAGGACGCCGTCATCAGCGACGAGCTGAATCACGCGAGCATCGTCGACGGCATCCGGCTCTGCAAGGCGCAGCCGCTACCGCTATCGCAACAACGACATGGCGGACCTCGCGGCGAAGCTCGCGCGAGGCCGACGCCGCCGGCGCGCGCTTCAAGCTGATCGCGACCGACGGCGTGTTCTCGATGGACGGCATCATCGCCGACCTCAAGTCGATCTGCGACCTCGCCGACCGCGCACGGCGCGCTGGTGATGGTCGACGACTCGCACGCCGTCGGCTTCGTCGGCGCGCGGCGGCCGCGGCACGCCGGAGCTCTGCGGCGTCGAGGGCCGCGTCGACATCATCACCGGAACGCTGGGCAAGGCGCTGGGCGGCGCGTCGGGCGGCTACACTGCGGGCACGCGCGGAAATCGTCGAGCTGCTGCGGCAGCGCTCGCGCCCGTATCTTTTCTCGAACACGCTGGCGCCGTGCATCGCGGCGGCGTCGCTCGAGGTGCTGGAGCTCCTGCAGAGCGACGAAGGCGCCGCGCTGCGGCGGCGCGTGCGCGCGAACGGCGAGCGCTTCCGCGCGCGCGATGACGGCGCTGGGCTTCGACCTCGTGCCGGGCAGCATCCGATCATCCCGGTGATGCTCGGGCGACGCCGCGCTCGCGACGCGGATGGCCGACGCGCTGCTCGCCGAAGGCATCTACGTGATCGGCTTTTCGTATCCGGTGGTGCCGAAGGGCAAGGCGCGCATCCGCACGCAGATGAGCGCCGCGCACACCGACGGAGCAGATCGACCGCGGCGGTGGCGGCGTTCGCGAAAGTCGGCAAGCGCGCTGGGCGCGATCCGGTGAATCGCATGCAACCAGGCAGAACGACACGATGAAAGCACTCGCAAAGCTCGGAACGCGCGCCGGGCCTCACGCTGACGCAGGTGAAGAAGCCCGAGGTCGGGCACAACGACGTCATGATCCGGATCCGCAAGACGGCGATCTGCGGCACCGACATCCACATCTGGAAGTGGGACGACTGGGCGCAGAAGACGATCCCGGTGCCGATGCAGGTCGGCCACGAATACGTCGGCGAGATCGTCGAGATCGGGCAGGAAGTGCGCGGCTTCGCGATCGGCGACCGCGTCTCCGGCGAGGGCCACATCACCTGCGGCTTCTGCCGCAACTGCCGCGCCGGACGCCGCCACCTGTGCCGCAACACGGTGGGCGTCGGCGTCAATCGCGAAGGCGCGTTCGCCGAGTACCTCGTGATCCCGGCGTTCAACGCGTTCAAGATTCCCGACGACATCTCCGACGACCTGGCGTCGATCTTCGATCCGTTCGGCAACGCGACGCACACGGCGCTGTCGTTCAACCTCGTCGGCGAGGACGTGCTCATCACCGGCGCCGGGCCGATCGGCATCATGGCGGCGGCGATCGCGCGGCACGTCGGCGCGCGCCACGTCGTCATCACCGACGTCAACGACTACCGGCTCGGCCTCGCGCGCACGAATGGGCGCGACGCGCGCGGTGAACGTCGGCGCGCGAGAACCTGCGCGACGTGATGGAAGAGCTCGGCATGACCGAGGGCTTCGACGTCGGCATGGAGATGTCCGGCGTGCCGCAGCGCGTTCTCGCGACATGCTCGCTGCACATGAACCACGGCGGCAAGGTCGCGCTGCTCGGCATTCCGCCGGCGAACATGGCGATCGACTGGAACCAGGTGATCTTCAAGGGCCTCGAGATCAAGGGCATCTACGGCCGCGAGATGTTCGAGACCTGGTACAAGATGGTCGCGATGCTGCAGAGCGGCCTCGACCTGTCGCCGATCATCACGCACCACTACGCGGTCGGAGGAGTTCGAGGCGGCGTTCGCGACGATGCTCTCGGGCGCGAGCGGCAAGGTCGTGCTCGACTGGGCCGCGTAGAGCGGCACCGCGCCCCGAGTGCGCCACGGAATCGCACAGGCGCACGGTCGCGCATGCCGCGCGCGATAGACTCGGCGAGCCCATGAACGCCGTCGCCGACCGCATTCTCGCTCACGGCGACGCCGACCGCCGCACGCGCCGCGGCTGCGCGAGATCCCGTACAACTACACGTCGTTCTCCGACCGCGAGATCGTCATCCGCCTGCTCGGCGCGCGACGATGTGGACGTCTGCTCGACGAGCTGCGCGGCGAGCGGCGCACCGGCCGCTCGGCGCGGATGCTGTTCGAGGTGCTGGGCGACATCTGGGTCGTCGAGCGCAATCCGTATCTGCAGGACGACCTGCTCGACAACCCGAAGCGCCGCGAGCTGCTGGTCGACGCGCTGCGCCATCGGCTGCGCGGAGATCGAGAAGCGGCGCCGACGCGCGCGCGCGGCGGCGACGCCGATCGCGCGACGCGAAGGTCGCGCAGCTCGTCGCCGCGGCGCGCGCGGCGCGTCGATGCGGTTCGCGGCGTCGTTCCGCGGACACCGCGGCGCTGCGCAAGCGCACGCGTGCGCGTGCTCGGCGCGTCACACGCACCAGGACAACATCGCGTTCGACGGCTTCGCGCGCGTGTCGCACGTGACCGACGCCACCGACTGGCGCGTCGAGTATCCGTTCGTCGTGCTGCATCCCGGACACCGAGGACGAGGTGCGCGGCGCTGGTCGAGGGCTGCATCGAGCTCGGGCTCACGATCATCCCGCGCGGCGGCGGCACCGGCTACACCGGCGGCGCGATGCCCGCTCGACGCCGCGCTCGGCGGTCATCAACACCGAGAAGCTCGAGCGCCTCTCGGCGGTCGAGCGCATCGCGCTGCCCGGCCGCGCGGACGCCGGTCGCGACGATCGACTGCGGCGCCGGCGTCGTGACGCAGCGCGTGATGGAGGCGGCGGAAGCGCGCAGGCCTCGTGTTCGCGGTCGATCCGACGTCCGCCGACGCGTCGTGCATCGGCGGCAACGTCGCGATGAACGCCGGCGGCAAGAAGGCGGTGCTGTGGGGCACGGCGCTCGACAACCTCGTGTCGTGGCGGATGGTGACGCCCGATGCCGAATGGCTCGAGGTCGACGCGCACGCGACCACAACCTCGGCAAGATCCACGACGCGCGCGATCGCGACGTTCGAGCTCGCGTGGTTCGACGCCGACGGCACGACGCGTCGAGCGCACGCGAGACGCTCGCGATTCCCGGCGCGCGCGTTCCGCAAGGCCGGCCTCGGCAAGGACGTCACCGACAAGTTCCTCGCGGGACTTGCCGGGCGTGCAGAAGGAAGGCTGCGACGGCATCATCACGTCGCGCGCGCTTCGTGCTGCACCGGATGCCGCCGGCGATCCGCACCGTGTGCCTCGAGTTCTTCGGCCAGGTGCGCGATTCGACGCCGGCGATCGTCGAGATCAAGCGCTACCTCGACGCGCGGCCCGGCGGCGCGATCCTCGCGGGCCTCGAGCATCTCGACGAGCGCTACGTGAAGGCGGTCGGCTACGCGACCAAGGCGAAGCGCCACGGCCGGCCGAAGATGGTGCTGCTCGGCGACATCGTCGGCGACGACGACGACGCGGTCGCGAGCGCCGCGTCGGAAGTGATCCGCATCGCGCAATGCGCGCGGCGGCGAGGGCTTCGTCGCGGTGTCGGCCGAGGCGCGCAAGAAATTCTGGCTGGATCGCGCGCGCACGGCGGCGATCGCCCGGCACACCAACGCGTTCAAGATCAACGAGGACGTCGTCATTCCGCTCGCGCGCCTCGGCGACTACACCGACGGCATCGAGCGGATCAACATCGAGCTGTCGCTCGCGAACAAGCTCAAGCTCGTGCGACGCGCTCGCCGCGTTCGTCGCGAGCCCGCACGCTCGCGCACGCGCTGGGGACCGGACGACGAGGCGCGGCCGCCGCCGGAGGACATCGCCGCGAAGGTCGATGAAGCGCGCGCGCTCGATCGCCGCCGTGCGCGCGCGCTGGCAGGATCTTCTCGACCGCATCGACGCGACGTTCCCGTCGCTGCAGGACCGTTCGACCGTCGCGTCGTGGAAGACCGAGCTGAAGGCGCCGCTCGAGGAGATCTTCGGCGGCCATGCGTTCGCGCCGGTGCTGGCGCGCATGCAGCGACGATCCAGTGCGAGAACCTGCGCAGCCGCGTGTTCATCGCGCTGCACATGCACGCCGGCGACGGCAACGTGCACACGAACCTGCCGGTCAATTCCGACGACTACGCGATGCTGCAGCGAGGCGAACGCGGCGGTCGCGCGGATCATGGCGCTCGCGCGCAGCCTCGGCGGCGTCGATCTCGGGCGAGCACGGCATCGGCATCACCAAGCTCGAGTACCTGACCGCGGACGAGCTCGCGCCCTTCGCCGACTACAAGCGCGAGCGTCGACCCGCACGGCCGGTTCAACGCGCGGCAAGCTCCTGCGCCGGCGCGGACCTCGCCTGCGCGCGTACACGCCGAGCTTCTCGCTGATCGGCGCACGAGAGCCTGATCCTCGAAGCCTCGCGCATCGGCGCAGTCGCCGACTCGATCAAGGACTGCCTGCGCTGCGGCAAGTGCAAGCCGGTGTGCGCGACGCACGTGCCGCGCGCGAACCTGCTCTACTCGCCGCGCAACAAGATCCTCGCCACGTCGCTCCTGATCGAGGCGTTCCTGTACGAGGAGCAGACGCGGCGCGGCGTGTCGCTTGCGGCACTTCGACGAGTTCTCCGACGTCGCCGACCACTGCACGGTCTGCCACAAGTGCGAAGCCCCGTGCCCGGTCGACATCGACTTCGGCGACGTGTCGATCGCGATGCGCAACCTCGCTGCGCAAGCGAGGGCAGGCAGCCGTTTCAGCCCGGCGACGGCGGCGGCGATGTTCTTCCTCAACGCGACCGACCCGACGACGATCAAGGCTCGCGCAAGCGCGCGATGATCGGCTGGGGCTATCGCGCGCAGCGTCTCGCGCACGCCGTCGCGAAGCGCCTCGGGCTGACGTGCGCGGCAGACGCAGCACCCGCCGGCGACGCATCGGCACGCGCGCCGCTCAAGGCGCAGGTCATCCACTTCATCAACAAGCCGATGCCGGGCGGCTTGCCGAAGCGCACGTCGCGCGCGCTCCTCGACATCGAGGACGACGCGATCGTTCCGATCATCCGCAATCCGCGAAGCGCGGCCGAGGACGCCGACGCGGTGTTCTATTTCCCGGGCTGCGGCTCGGAGCGGCTGTTCTCGCAGGTCGGGCCTCGCGACGCAGGCGATGCTCTAGCACGTCGGCGCGCAGACGGTGCTGCCGCCGGGCTACCTGTGCTGCGGCTATCCGCAGACGGCGGCGGGCGACCACGAGCGCGGGCAGCAGATCATCACCGACAACCGCGTGCTGTTCCACCGCGTCGCCAACACGCTCAACTATCTCGACATCAAGACGGTGATCGTGTCGTGCGGCACCTGCCTGGACCAGCTCGCAGAAATACGAGTTCGAGCAGATCTTCCCCGGCTGCCGGCTGCTCGACATCCACGAGTACCTGCTCGAGAAAGGCGTCGCGCTCGACGGCGTCGAGGGCGTGCGCTACATGTATCACGACCCGTGCCACACGCCGATGAAGACCTACGCGCCGCTCGCGGTCGTCAACGAGCTGATGGGCACGACGGTGACGCTGAACGATCGCTGCTGCGGCGAGTCGGGCACGCTCGCGACGACGCGGCCCGACATCTCGACGCAGGTGCGCTTCCGCAAGGAAGAGGAGATGCGCAAGGGCGCGGACGCGCTGCGCGCCGACGGCTTCGCCGGCGACGGTCAAGGTGCTGACGTCGTGCCCGTCGTGCCTGCAGGGGCTGTCGCGCTTCGACGACGACGCGTCGACCGACGGCCGACTACATCGTGGTCGAGATCGCGAGGCACGTGCTCGGCGCGAACTGGATGGCCGACTACGTCGCCAAGGCGAACCGCGGCGGGATCGAGCGCGTGCTCGTCTGACGTTGCGGCACGCGCTTTGTTTGTGCTATAACGTCCGTCGCGATGACCGAACCGCTACCGCCCGGCGCTCCGGGCACGGATTCGCCGGCGCGGCCCGACGGCGATTGCGCACCCTCGCATTCGCCGACGTCGGAAACAGCGAAGCGGTGGGCGACATGCGCTGCCGCTCGCAGACCGTCGCCCTCGTCTGCGAAACGGTGCTCGGCCAGTTGAAGGCGATGGCCGCGGCGCTTTCCGCCGCGCGAGCGCGCGACGATCGCCGAGGTGCTGCGCGAGCTCATCGCCCATCTGCACACGGAGCTCGCGCGCCGCTACGCGGGCAAAGGGCCAGCCCGCGGTCGATCGCGAGCTCGAAGCCGCCGACCAGGCGATCGCGCTGTGGCAGGGCCTGTGGGAGCAGTATTCGATGTGCCTCAAGCCGCTGCTCGAGGGCGATCCCGAGCTGCAGGGGCGTGAAGCCCAAGATCCTGCAGCGCGGGATGTACGTCGGCAAGCAGCTCGTGCTCGCGCACGGGCTCGCGCGCCGCGCGGTGCCGGGCAGCCGTCTGGCACGAGCTGCACGCGTACTACCGGCTCGCCGAAATGCTCGAGTGCGCGGTGACGTCGGTGTCCGACAACCTGCTGCCCAACGCCGTCGGCATCTCCTGCTATTCGACGTACAGCCACGCGCTGCTCCTGGGACTCGCCGATCCCTGCGCGATGTCGGTGCGGCAGATCGAGCTCACCGACCGCTGGCTCGCGATGTGGGCGCGCAAGGTGTTTCCCGTATGCGCAGCAGCGCGAGACCGAAGGCCCGGTCATCCTCATCGATCTCGACGGCGGCGCGGGCGCGACGCTCGTGCCGAGCGCGCCGGCCGATCCGGCGGCGTCGATGCGCTTCGGCTACCCGGCGCAAGCTCGCGACCAGCGTCCGCGGGCGTCTGAAGCGCCTGCAAGCCGGCGCCAGCCCGGCGGAGCTGCAGCTCGGACACGATTGCAGCATCGACCAATGCACGACGCTGCTCGGCCACCTCGATTCGCGCTGGTACCAGATCTCCCGGCGCCGGCACGAGCATGCCGGACGAAGACGTTCGAGCTCTGCGTCGGCGGCCTGCACGGCTGCCTACTTCCGCGTCGAGCGGCCGCACGTTCGAGCGCAAGGATCCGGCGGGCCGGCTGTCGTATCGCCGACGCCCAGCAGCTGCAGACGCTGCCTGCCGTCGCCGACTACGACCGCGGCCGCGAGAGCGCCGAAGCCGAGTGGGCCTGGGAGCATTGGCAGGGCACGCTGCGAGCTGGCGCGATGCGATCGTCGCGCGCGAGTCCGACCCGCGCCACCGCTGGATGCTGGACCAGCTCGCCGATCGTGCGCAGCGACGGCGTAGTTCGCGTCGGGTACGTCACGCGCGTCGCGCATGGGCGGCGACGGGCAGCTCGGCGCGGAAGGACAGCTCGCCCTGACGCTGCGCATGTGGTCCGGCAGCGCCGGTGGCGATGACGCTGCTGCCGCTTTCCGCGGCGAGCTCGGACGATCCGCCGCTGCCGGCGCTGCGGCTCGACGAGACGCCCGACGACAAGCCGAGCCTCGTGCTGCCGCCGCGCACGTTCAATCCGAGCCGCGTGCTGCGTTCGCTCGACGCGGGTCCCGATCGCCGCTATCGGCTCGACGCGTCTCCTGCATCGCGGCATCGACTTCGAGCGCGTCGCGTTCGAAGAGATCGCCTGAGCGACACCGCAGCCGGCATCGCGCGAAAGTCGCGGCGACCGCCGCCATGCCGAACCGCCTCGCAGGCGAAACGAGCCCGTACCTGCATCCAGCACGCCGGACAATCCGGTCGACTGGCATCCCTGGGGCGACGAGGCGCTCGCGCTGCGCGCGCAGCGAGGACAAGCCGATCCTGCTGTCGATCGGCTACTCGGCCTGTCACTGGTGCCACGTGATGGCGCACGAGTCGTTCGAGGACCCGGCGGTCGCCGCGGCGATGAACGCCGACTTCGTCAACATCAAGGTCGACCGCGAGGAGCGGCCCGACCTCGACCAGATCTACCAGACCGCGCACGCGCTCATGACGCGGCGCTCGGGCGGCTGGCCGCTGACGATGTTCCTCGACGCCGGACGGCGCGCCGTTCTTCGGCGGCACCTATTTCCCGAAAGAAGGGCGCTACGGCCTGCCGGGCTTCCTCGATCTTCTGCCGCGCGTCGCCGCCGCGTACCGCGAGCGGGGCGCCGACATCGCCGAGCAGGCGGCAGAGCTCAAGAACGCGCTCGCGAGCCTCGAGCCGGCGCCCGACGCGCGCGCCGACGCGCTGCCTCGGCAGCCGCCGCGCCGTCGCGCTCGCGGAGCTCAAGCAGCGCGTTCGACCCCGAATACGGCGGCTTCGGCGCGCGCGCCCAAGTTTCCGCACGCGACCGATCTCGAGCTCTGCCTGCGCGCGCACGCGCGCGACGAGCGACGCCGACGCGCTCGACGGTCGTGCGCGTCACGCTCGCGCGGATGGCCGAGGGCGGCATCCACGATCAGCTGGGCGGCGGCTTCTGCCGCTACAGCGTCGATGCGCGAGTGGACGATTCCGCACTTCGAGAAGATGCTCTACGACAACGGCCCGCTGCTCGGCCTGTACGCGGACCTCGCGCGGGTGACCGGCGACGCGCGGTTCGCCGACGTCGCGCGCGGCATCGTCGGCTGGATGACGCGCGAGATGCGCGCGCCCGACGGCGCGTTCTACTCGAGCCTCGATGCCGACAGCGAGGGCGAGGAGGGGAAGTTCTACGTCTGGACCGGCGACGAGGTGCGCGCGTTGCTCTCGCCTGACGATCTACGCGGTCGCCGCGCCGCACTACGGCCTCGACGGGCCGCCGAATTTCGAGGGCCATGCGCTGGAACCTGCGCGTGAGCGCGCCGCTCGCCGACGTCGCCGCCGAGCTCGGGATTCCGCTCGCCGGAGGCCGCCGCGCGGCTCGAAGCCGCGAAGGCGGCGCTGTTCGCGGCGCGCGGCCGGGCGCGTGCGGCCCGGCCTCGACGACAAGATCCTCACGTCGTGGAACGCGCTCGCCATCGCGGGCCTCGCCCGCGCGGCGCGCGCGCTCGACGAGCCGGCAGTGGGCGGATCTCGCGCTCGCGCGCGGCCGACGCGCTGCGCGCGCACGGCGTGGCGCGACGGCCGGCTGCTCGCCACGCGCAAGGGCGAGCGCGCGCACCTCAACGCCTACCTCGACGACCACGCGTTCCTGCTCGCACGCGCTGCTCGAGCTCATGCAGACGCGGTTTCGCGTCGAGCGACTACGCGCTGGGCGCGCGAGCTCGCCGACGTTCTGCTGGACGAGTTCGAGGATCAGCGAGCACGGCGGCTTCTTCTTCACGAGCCACGATCACGAGCGGCTCTTCCATCGGACGAAGCCCGGCCACGACAACGCCACGCCTTCAGGCAACGGCGTCGCGGCGCGGCGCGCTCATCGTGCTCGGGCCATCTGTGCGCGGAGCCGCGCTACGTCGAGGCGGGCGAGCGCGCCGTGCGGCTGTTCGCGCCGGCGATTGTCGCGCTCCCCGCCGGGTTTTCGTCGCTGCTGGCGGCGGAGGCCGATCGCGATCAAGCCACCGACGTCGGTGCTCCTGGCCGGAGACCTCGGAGACGTGCGCAGAGTGGCAGCGCGAGCTGCTCGCGCCGCTATCGCGCCGGGATGTGCGAGTGTTACGACGTGGCCGGGGTGGCGCTCACCGGCCGGAGCTCATCAAGGGCACCGCGCCGGAAACGCGGCGCGCTGGCGTGGCTGTGCGTCGGCACGAGCATGCTTGCCGCCGATTGCCGACTTCGCCGGTATCGAGCGCGCGCTCGAAGCGGCGCGCGCGGATTAGCCCACCGTCAGGCCGTCAGGCTTTCTTCGCCCAGGCGCTGCACCAGCCTTTGGCGGAAACCAGCTTGCCCGGAAAGAGGGTGCATGGACCCGTCGCGGCGCCGGCCTTTCCGGTATACAACGCGCAATTGGCGCACGTCGCGCTCGCGTCCTTCCGCTCCGTGGCTTTCGTCGCGTCCTTCTTGTACTTGAGTGCCGCCGCCTGCGGATCCGTTTCGCTGACCTCGGCGGGTCGGCTGCGGTCGCTACCCCGCTCGTAAGAGCAACGCCCAAGGGACGGGGCCGCGAGGCCGAGCACGGTGAGCCTGATCATTCGACGGCGGTTCGAATCCTGAATCCTGTCAGCCATTCTGGTCTCCTCGAGGTCGCGAGTAGGGTCGTTCGCTCTCCACCCGTCGCGGCCACGCGTTGTGCGAGCCGGCCGCCATGCAATTCGCATTGTGACATTGCGATACTGGATATTTCCATAGCCCGAGCCGCGATTGCAATCGAAATCGGCGCCGGCGCCTTTGCGCGAAGGACAAGTCTGGCCGCCATTCCTGTCGCAGTTCCGGAGAAGGCGACCGGTCGCTCGCATCCGCCCATAAGATATACTTACGAGTCGGGATCGGCGTCATCGTTGCCTGAGCAAAGGTAGGATTGCCGCTCGAGCGCCGACAAGAGCATTGCCGCGAAACTAATCTTGAACATGAGAGGTGCTTTGGAGGGAGTCGACCGCCGAGTGCGGCTTTCGCCTACCTCCGGCACCAGGCGCACGCCGGCCGCGCGGAATCAGGGACGGCACGGATGAGCTCGTCGGTACTCTCGCTGCGCTGGAGTCGTATTCACAATGCTTGCGGCGACGCTGGGCGCCAATTCGGCTTGCGCGCAACAGGTCGAGCCCGCCAAGGTCGAGGCATTGATGAAAATTACGACTGCATGAACTGCCACGGGATCGACAAAAGAGTCGTCGGCCCGGCGTTCAATGAAGTCGCGGCCAAGTACAAGGGCGACGCTGGTGCCGCAGCCAAGCTCGTCGAAAAGGTCAGGAATGGCGGGGCGAAGGTGTGGGGGCCGGTGCCGATGCCCGCGAATCCCAAGGTGTCCGATGCCGACCTCAAGACCATCGTCGCCTACATCCTCACCCTCAGGAAATAAGCATCTCCGCGACAGGGCAAGGCGCGACAGCCGCGTCGCCCGCGCGCCTCATTCCGCCCGAAGCCCGCGTGCCTAAGCAGACACCCCTCAACGCCCTGCACCGTGCCGCCGGCGCGCGCATGGTGGATTTCGGCGGCTGGGACATGCCGGTCAACTACGGCTCGCAGATCGACGAGCACCGCGCGGTGCGCACGCGACGCGGGCATGTTCGACGTGTCGCACATGCGCGTCGTCGACGTCGAAGGCGGCGGGCGCCCGCGACTTCCTGCGCTACGTGCTCGCCAACAACGTCGACAAGCTGCAAGACTCCCGGCAAGGCGCTCTATTCGTGCCTGCTCACGCCCGACGGCACCGTGCATCGACGACCTCATCGTCTATTTCCTGCGCGAGGATTTCTTCCGGCTCATCGTCAATGCAGGCACCGCGGACAAGGACATCGCGTGGTTCCGCGAACGCATTGCGCGAGCGCGCGGCCGGCGGTCGCGCTCACGCCGCGCACCGATCTCGCGATCATCGCCGTGCAGGGGCCGAACGCGGCCGCGCGCATGTCCGGCAGGCGCTGCCCGGCGCGGCGAATGCCGTAGCGCGACGCTCAAGCCCTTTCACGCGCGCCGTCCTGATGGATGCGCATGGGCGACGTCATGATCGCGCGCACGGGCTATACCGGCGAGGACGGCTTCGAGGTCGTGCTGCCGCGCCGCGCGCCGCGGACTCTGTGGACGCGCCTGCGCGCCGCCGGCGTCGCTCCGTGCGGACTCGGCGCGCGCGACACGCTGCGCCTCGAAGCGGGCATGAACCTCTACGGACAGGACATGGACGAGACGGTGTCGCCGCTCGAGTCCGGGCCTTGCCTGGACGGTCGATCTCGCGAGCCCGCGCGATTTCATCGGCAAGGCGGCGCTGCGCGGCGCATCCGCCGCGCGCGACAGCTCGTCGGGCTCGTGCTGCGTCGACAAGGGCGGCGTGCTGCGCGCGCATCAGATCGTGCATACCGATCGCGGCGACGGCGAGATCACGAGCGGCACGTTCAGCCCGACGCTCAATCAGTCGATCGCGCTCGCGCGCGTGCCGGCGGGCATCGCCGCCGGGCGACACGCGTGAAGGTCGTCGTGCGCGACCGCGAGCTCGCGGCGCGCGTCGTGAAGCCGCCCTTCGTCGCGCAACGGCAAGGTGCTGGCCGGCGTCGCGCCATGACCGAGCTTCGCCCAGCCACGCTCCGACGCGAATCATTCATTGATCAAGCCCCAGGAGCGCGCCATGAACATTCCGACCAACTTGCGGTACACGTCGTCGCACGAATGGGTGCGCACCGAAGCCGACGGCACGGTGATCGATCGGCATCACCGATCACGCGCAGGCCGCGCTCGGCGACCTCGTCTATCTCGAGCTGCCCGCGGTCGGCCGCAAGCTCGCCGCGGCGGAAGCCTGCGCCGTCGTCGAATCGGTCAAGGCCGCGTCGGACGTCTACGCGCCGATCGCGGGCGAGGTCGTCGATGTCAACACGCGGCGTGACCGAGCGCGCCCGAGCAGGTGAACCAGGATCCGTACGCGGCCTGGCTCTTCCGGCTGAAGCCCGCCGACGCCGGCGCGGCGGCGAAGCTCCTCGATGCGCGTGCCTACGAGGCGACGATCGGCGACGCGTGATGCCGGCATTCGAAGCCTCCGCCGCGTTCGTCGCGCGGCACATCGGCACGACGCCCGAGGACCAGGCGGCGATGCTCGGACGCCTGGGTTATCGATTCGCGCGCCGCGCTGATGGACGCGATCGTGCCCGCGGCGATCCGGCGCAAGACGCCGCTCGCGCTCGCCGGCCGCGCTGACCGAGGCCGAGGCGCTCGCGCGGATCAGGGCGATCGCCGCGAAGAACAAGGTGCTGAAATCGTTCATCGGCCAGGGCTACTACGGCACGCACACGCCCGGCGTGATCCTGCGCAACGTGCTCGAGAATCCCGCGTGGTACACGGCGTACACGCCGTACCAGCCCGAGATCTCGCAGGGACGGCTCGAGGCGCTCGTCAACTTCCAGACGATGGTCTGCGACCTGACCGGAATGGCGATCGCCAACGCGTCGATGCTGGACGAAGCGACCGCCGCCGCCGAGGCGATGACGCTGTGCCACCGCCTCGGCGCAGAGCGAAAGCAACCGCTTCTTCGTGGCCGACGACGTCTTCGCGCAGACGCAGGACGTCGTGCGCACGCGCGCGCAACCGCTCGGGATCGAGAGTCGTCACCGGCCCGCGGCGACGCGGCGGAGGCCGGCGCCTTCGCGGTCCTGCTCCAGTATCCGGGCGCGGATGGCGACGTGCGCGACTATCGCGCGCTCGCGGCGGCCGTGCACGCGGCCGGCGGACACGTCGTCGTCGCCGCCGATCTCCTTGCGCTGACGCTGCTCGTCGCCGCCGGGCGAATGGGGCGCCGACGTCGTCGTCGGCTCGGCGCAGCGCTTCGGCGTGCCGATGGGCTACGGCGGCCCGCATGCGGGCTACCTCGCGACGCGCGACGACTTCAAGCGCTCGATGCCCGGCCGGCTCGTCGGCGTGACCGTCGACGCCAACGGCGGACCGGCGTACCGCCTCGCGCTGCAGACGCGCGAGCAGCACATCCGGCGCGAGAAGGCGACGTCGAACATCTGCACGGCGCAGGTGCTGCTGGCGGTGATGGCCGCGCATGTACGCGGTCTACCACGGTCCCGCCGGCCTCGACGGCGATCGCGCGGCGCGTGCACCGGCTGACGGCGATCCTCAAGGCGGGTCTCGAACGGCTGGGTCACGGCGTGCCGACGGCGCAGTTCTTCGACACCATCGTCGTCGCGACCGGCGATGCGCACCGACGCGGATCGCCGCACGCGGCGTCGCGCGCGGAATGAATTTCCGTCGCGTCGACGCGCGCACGCTCGGGACTCTCGCTCGACGAGACGTCGACGCGCGCCGACGTCGAAGCGATCTGGCGCGTCTTCGGCGGCGACAACGACCTGCGTCGCGCTCGAGGACCTCTTCGACGTGCGACGCGGACGCGCTGCCGGAGGCGCTGCGCGCGGTCGTCGCCGTTCCTCACGCACCCGACGTTCAACCGCTACCACTCCGAAACGGAGATGCTGCGCTACCTGCGCCGGCTCGCCGACCGCGACATCGCGCTCGACCGCGCGATGATCCCGCTGGGCTCGTGCACGATGAAGCTCAACGCGACGTCCGAGATGATCCCGGTGACGTGGCCGGAGTTCGGCGCGCATGCACCCGTTCGCGCCGGCCGACCAGGCCGAAGGCTATCGCGAGATCGTCGCCGATCTCGAGCGCATGCTCTGCGCGGCGACGGGCTACGCCGCGGTGTCGCTGCAGCCCAACGCCGGCTCGCAGGGCGAGTATGCGGGGCTGCTCGTCATCAAGGCGTATCACGCGAGCCGCGGCGAAGGCCATCGCAACGTCTGCCTCATCCCGGCGTCCGCGCACGGCACCAATCCCGCGTCGGCGCAGATGGCCGGCATGCGCGTCGTCGTCGTCGCCTGCGACGCCGACGGCAACGTCGACATGGCCGACCTCGAGGCGAAGGCGCGCGACGCACCGCGCGAACCTCGCGGCGATCATGGTCACCTATCCGTCGACGCACGGCGTGTTCGAGGCCGGCATCGGGCGCCTCTGCGCGATCGTGCACGAGCACGGCGGCCAGGTGTACGTCGACGGCGCGAACCTGAATGCGCTCGTCGGCCTCGCCGCGCCGGGCGAGTTCGGCGCCGACGTGTCGCACCTCAACCTGCACAAGACGTTCTGCATTCCGCACGGCGGCGGCGGCCCGGGCGTCGGGCCGATCGGCGTCGGCGCGCACCTCGCGCGGTTTCTGCCCGGGCCACCGCTACCTGCCGCGCGTCAGCGCGATCGATGCGATCGGCGCGGTGATCGGCGGCGCCCGTATCGGCATGCGGCGTCGCATCCTGCCGATCTCGTGGATGTACATCGCGATGATGGGCGGCGAGGGGCTCGCCGCGGCGACCGAGAGCGCGATCCTCGCGGCGAACTACGTCGCGAAGCGCCTCGATCCGCACTATCCGGTGCTCTATTCCGGGCCCGGCGGGCTCGTCGCGCACGAGTGCATCCTCGACCTGCGGCCGCTGAAGGAGACGCTCCGACATCGCGGTCGGACGACGTCGCGAAGCGGCTCGATCGACTACGGCTTCCACGCGCCGACGATGAGCTTCCCGGTCGCGGGCACGCTGATGGTCGAGCCGACGGAAAGCGAATCGAAGGCCGAGCTCGACCGCTTCGTCGATGCGATGATCGCGATCCGCGACGAAATCCGCGCGCGTCGAGGAAGGCCGCGCCGATCGCGTCGACAACGTGCTGAAGCACGCGCCGCACACCGCCGCCGCGGTCGACCGCCGACGACTGGAACCATCGCGTACCGCCGCGAGCAGCGCCGCCTATCCGGTCGCCGTCGCTGCGCGAGACGAAATACTGGCCGCCGGTCGCGCGGGTCGACAACGTCTACGGCGATCGCAACCTCGTTCTGCAGCTGCCCGCCGGTCGCCGCGGCTGACGCCGCCGTGAAGAGCCGATCGCGTGACGCTCGCCTCGCTCAATCGCTGGAAGGCCTCGGCGCTGCATCTCGCGCTCAGCGCCGGCCATCGGCAGCCACGGTCGTCGCGCTGATGCTCGCCGTCGTGGTATCCGCAGCACTACTTCGCGGCGATGGGCGGCGCGACGCTGATCCTGCTCGCTCATCGGCGTCGACGTCGTCCTCGGTCCGCTCATCACGCTCATCGTCTTCGACCCGAAGAAGAAGAGCCTGCGGTTCGATCTCGCCGTGATCGCGCTCGCTGCAGCTGGCGGCGCTCGTCTACGGCTGCAGCGTGATGTTCGAGCGCGCGGCCCGTCTACAGCGTCTTCGTCGTCGACCGCTTCGAGGTCATCGCCGCGAACGCGATCGACGAGGAGTCGCGGGAGAAAGCCGCGCCGGAGTTCCGCTCGCTGTCCGCTGACCGGCCCCAAGGTGGTCGGCGCGCGCGCCAGCCCGAGACCCGAAGCGGCTGGCCGATATCGTGATCTCGGCGACGAAGGGCGGCGCCGATCTCGCGAATCTTCCCGATCTCTACGTGCCGTACGGAGCAGTTCCGGCGCGACGCCGGCCAGCGCCGCGAAACCGTTGGCCGAGCTCGCGAAGCGCCAGCCGCAGGACGCCGCCGCGTATCCGGGCGTTCGTCGCCGCGTCAGGCCGCGCCGAAGACGCGCGTCGGGTTACCTGCCGATGAAGGCGCGCAACCAGGACATGGCGGTGATCGTCGACACCAAGTCCGGAGACATCATCGGCATCCTGCCGGTGAATCCATGGTGACGTCGGCGCGGCTGACTGTCGCGCTTCGCGCCGTCGCGACGCTCGGATGGCTCTGTTGCCGCGCGCGCCGTCGCGACTGCGCAGCCGGCGCCGGCGCCGGGCGATCGCCGCGCAGTCCTACCTGCTGCTCGAGGTGGCGAGCGGGCAGGTGATCGCCGCCGAGAATGCCGACGAGCGACGCGATCCGGCGTCGCTCACCAAGCTCATGACGGCGTATCTGGCGTTCGCCGCGCTGCGCGACAAGGCCATCGTGCCGTCGCAACTCGTCGCCGGTGTCGACCGCCGCGTGGCGCGCCGAGGGCTCGCGGATGTTCATCGAGCCGCAGAAAGCCGTGTCGGTGGACGAGCTCCTGCGCGGGATGATCGTGCAGTCCGGCAACGATGCGTCGATCGCGCTGGCCGAAGTCATCGCCGGAAGCGAGAGCGCGTTCGCCGAAAGGATGAACCGCGAGGCGGCGCGGCTCGGGCTCGCGAGCACGCATTTCGCGAATGCGACGGGGCTGTCGCAGCCGCAGCACTACTCGACGCGCGACGCGATCTCGGCGCGGCTCGCGGCGGCGCTGATCCGCGATTTTCCGGACGACTACAAGCTCTATTCGCTGCGCGAGTTCCGCTACAACAACATCACGCAGCCCAACCGCAATCGCCTGCTGTGGATCGACCCTTACGTCGACGGCATGAAGACCGGGCACACGGACGCCGCGGGCTGGTGCCTCATCGCGTCGGCCAAGCGCGGCGAGCGGCGGCTGATCGCCGTCGTGCTGGGCGCCGCGTCGGATGCGGCGCGCGCCGCCGAGGCGCAGAAGCTCCTCAACTACGGATTCCAGGCGTTCGACCTGGTTCAGCTGTACCCGTCGGGCAAGCCTGTGGTCGAGCCTTGCGCGTGTGGAAGGGCGCAGGCCAACGACGTCGCGGCCGGCTTCATCGCCGACAAGTACGTCACGCTGCCGAAGGGCAAGGCGGAGAAGCTCGCCCTCGTCGATGACGGCGACGGAGCCGCTCCTGGCGCCCGTGACCAAGGGCCAGCCGGTGGGCACGGTCAAGGTCGTCGCTCGAGGGACTACGGTCGCGGAGTTCCCGCTCGTGGCGCTCGCCGACGTGCCGGCGGCCAACGTGCTCGGCCGCGCCTGGGACACGATTCGGCTATGGTTCAAGTGATGTCGCGTCTGCGCGCATCGTCAACGTCACACCTCGAGGAGATGCAATGATCGTGTACCTCAACGGCAAGTTCCTGCCGATCGAGGACGCCAAGTATCTCCGTGCTGGACCGCGGGTTCATCTACGGCGACGGCGTCTACGAGCTCATTCCCGGTCTATCGCCGGCAGCCGTTCCGCCTGCCGCAGCATCTCGCGCGCCTCCAGCACAGCCTCGACGGCATCCGCCTCGCGAATCCGCACACGGACGCCGAATGGACGTCGATCGTCGGCGAAATCATCGCGCGCCAGCCGTTCGACGACCAGGGCGTCTATTTCCAGGTTACGCGCGGCGTGGCGAAGCGTGATCACACGTTTCCGAAGGACGTGCCCGCGACGGTCTTCATGATGAGCAATCCGCTCGCCACGCCGTCGGCCGAGCAGATCGAGCGAGGAGTCGCCGTCGTCACCGCCGACGACAATCGCTGGCAGCGCTGCGACCTCAAGACGATTTCGCTCGTCGGCAACGTCCTGATGCGACAGCTCGCCGCCGACGCCGGACGCCGTCGAGACCGTGATGTTCCGCGACGGGCATCTCGACCGAGGCGTCGGCGTCGAATGTGCTCGTCGTGATCGGCGGCGAACGATCGTCGCGCCGCCGAAAGATCGGCTGATCCTGCCGGGCATCACCTACGGCGCGGCGTGGGATTTCGCGCGCGAGGCCGGGATTCCGTTCGAGATCCGCCCGGTGACGAAGGCGGAGGCGCTCGCCGCCGACGAGATGTGGCTCACGTCGTCGACGAAGGAAGTGCTCGCTGATCACGACCGCTCGACGGCCAGCCTTTCGCCGGCGGCAAACCGGGCGCGCTGTTCCGGAAGATGCACGCGCTATTCCAGGCGCACAAACGCCGCGCGTAGCGACCGCGTCCGCACTCAACCGGCGGGATGCGTGGTTCCGAACCGGCCGTGATGGAACACGAGACCTGCGCCCTTGTTCCGGGCGCGCAGGTCGCTGACGTGCCGATGAATAGAACGTGATCGCCGGCCCGATGCCGCGCGTGGTGGCGGCACTCGAACCACGCGACGCACCCGGCGATCAGCGGCGCGCCGGCGCGCGCCCAGCCGTGTAATCGACGCCCTCGAACCGGTCGGCGTGCGGACGCGAGAACCGGCGCGCGAGATCGGCCTGGTCGTGCGCGAGCACGTTGATCGCGTAACGCTCGGCATTCTCGAATGCGGCGAGGCTCGTCGCGCGGCCGTTGAGGCTCCACACCACGAGCGGCGGGTCGAGCGAGACCGAGCTGAACGAGTTCGCGCGTGAAGCCGACGAACCGGTCGTGCGGGCCGGGCGCGCAGATGATCGCCACGCCCGTGGCGAACTGCGCGAGGGCATCGCGAAACTGCCGTTCGGTGAATGCGGGCGCGCCGGAGGCGCCGCCGCGAGGGGCGGAGGAGGGTCAATGCGCTGCTAGCCAAAGGCCCGATGGTAGCAGCGCCCTGGCAAGCTTCGAACTCGGCCCCATCTGCCGCGAAACCACGGTGCCCACCGGCGCCCGATCTTGCTACACTGACCGGGCCGCGGTATGCACGGCCCAACCGGACGCGATCATGGCGCGACCACTGCAGAAGATCATCGCCAACCGTTACGGCGGGCGCAACCTGCCGGTGACGCTGGTGCTGCCGGACGGCGGCCGGGTCCCGCTCTCGTCCGAGCCCGAGGTCGAAATCCTCGCCCGCACGTGGCGGGGCCTGAAGGCGCTGGCGGCGCCGGCGATGGGCGCGCTCGCGCGGGCCTACGTCCACAACGACATCGACTTCACCGGCAGCGCGCAGGCGCGCGGCCGCCATCGCCGAGGCCATGGTCGGCGAGATCGCGCACGGCCGCGAAGCGCTCACGACCCGCTGGCGGATCTGGCGGCACCAGCGCCGCAGCAACCGCGCGAACATCGGGTACCACTACGACGTCTCGAACGCGTTCTACCGCCTCTGTGCCTCGACCGCGCAGCTCGTCTACTCGTGCGCGTATTTCGCCGCCGACGGCGACGACGCTCGAGGACGCGCAGATGGGCAAGCTCGATCACATCTGCCGGAAGCTGCGGCTTTCGCCTGGCGAGCGCTTCCTCGACATCGGCTGCGGCTGGGGCGCGCTCGTGTTCCGGGCGGCAACGAAATACGGCGTCGAGGCGACCGGGATCACGCTGTCGAAGAATCAGTACGACTACGTGAGCGGCGAGATCAAGCGCCCGCGGGCTCACCGGCCGCGTGCGCGTCGAGTTGCGCGACTACCTCGATCTGCCCGAGGACACGCTCTACGACAAGATCGCGAGCGTCGGGATGTTCGAGCATGTCGGCATCGCGCGCTTTCCGAAGTACTTCGGCAAGATCCATCGGATCCTGAAGCCGGGCGGATTCGTGCTGAATCACGGGATCACGCAGAACACGCTCGGCGCCGAGACGATCGGCAGCGGCATCGGCGATTTCGTCGACGAATATGTGTTTCCGGGCGGCGAGCTCGCGCACGCTGCCAAGGTGATCGAGGGGATGGCGGCGCAGGGCCTGGAGGTGATCGACGCCGAAGCGCTGCGCGAGCACTATGCGAAGACGCTCTGGCACTGGTGCGAGCGGCTGGAAGCGAATGCCGACGCGGCGCGCGCGGAGGTCGGCGAGGAAAAATATCGCGTGTGGCGGATCTACCTCGCCGGGTCGGCGCACGCGTTCGAGCGCGGCTGGTTGTCGCTCTGGCAGTTGCTCGCCGGCAAGCCGCTCCCCGACGGTCGGCTGCCGCATCTCGCTGACGCGCACCTACATATACCCGGGCGGATGGAGCTGCGACGGAGCGGGCCGCCTCGCGAGCTTGCATTCACGGCACCGCGCCACCATTTGCGAGCGATGACGCTCACCATGCCCCAGCCGGCCGAATCGCTGCTCAAGTTTCCCACGGCGTTCCCCATCAAGGTGATGGGGCGCACCCAGGACGGCTTCGCGCAGGCGATCGTCACGGTCGTGCAGAAGCACGCTCCGGACTTCGAGCCGGCGACGGTCGAGATGCGCGCGTCGAGTCACGGCAAGTATCTGTCCCTGACCTGCACCGTCAACGCGGTTTCGCGCGAGCAGTTGGACGATCTCTATCGCGATCTGACCTCGCATCCCATGGTGGCGATGGTGCTGTAGGCGCCGTCGCCGGCAGGAGCGCGCGCTCGAGGCTTGACGCGAAGCTGCTTCTGCAGCAAACTATCGACTGATTGTTTTCTGGAGAAGCCATGCGCGCGCAAGAGCGCCCCGTGTCCTGCCACCGCCGAAGCCGGCCGGCGACGCCGCGGTGCTGAGCAAGGCGGTCGTCCGGGCGGCGCGGCTCTTGTCGTTCTCGCAGCGCGAGCTCTCGCGCATCCTCGGTGTTTCCGATGCCACGGCCTCGCGTCTGGCCACCGGTCACTACCAGCTTTCCCCGACCGCGCGAAGGAGTGGGAGCTCGCCCTTCTGCTCGTGCGCCTGTTCCGCTCGCTCGACGCGCTCTGGGGCCACGAAGCGGCCGCGCACACGTGGCTCACGAGCGAGAATCTCGCGCTCGCGGCGCGTCCCGTCGATCTTCTCCCTCCGTCGAAGGCCTGGTCCGTGTCGTCAACTACCTGGACAACGCGCGAGGTCGCCTCTAACGCCGCCGCATTGCGCCACGCACTGTGGCGCGCGGTCGAGGCGCAGCACGTGGTGTCGACGATGGCGCTCGTCGATTCGATCGAGGAGCAGCATGTGCTGGAGCGGCTGCTCGACGACACCAAGCCTGCCATTCCGGCGGCGGCGGCGCATCTCCACTGGCTGTTGTTCACGCCGTTCCGCTATCCGCCGCCTCCTGGCGGTTCCGCTTTCGCGGCCCCAACGATCCGGGCGTCTTCTACGGCGCCGACGCCATACGGACCGCCTGTGCGGAGTTGGGTTACTGGCGGTGGCGCCACTTGCTGGATTCGCCGGCCCTGAACGCAATGCCCACCAAGCCGCAGACGGTGTTTCAGGTGAAGATAAAGATCGATGCGGTCGACCTTCGGGCGAAGCCGTTCGCGCGGGATCGGCGGCACTGGACCGACGCCAGCGACTATTCGCGCTGCCAGGACTTCGGCCGAACGGCGCGCGCAGCCGGCGTCGGCGCCATCCGCTACGAGTCCGTCCGCGACCCGAAGCACGACGCATGCTGCGCGGTGCTGTCGCCTGCCGCGTTCGCCTCTGCCAATCCGCTCGAGCAGCAGACGTGGATGCTGTCGGTCGCCCGCGATCGGGTGATCTGGCAGCGGACGCACGTGCTGGACGTCGAAGAGCACGAATTCGCCGCCGTCGCAATGGTCGCCCTCCGCGCACTAGGCCGCACCGAGTACGAGCCCACGTGGCGCGCCATGCAGGCGTTCACGGCGGCGCGCGCGTCCGGCACGCCGGACGAGATCTGGCTCACGGAGCATCCTCCGGTCTACACGCTCGGCCTCGCCGGCCGGCGTGAGCACCTGCTGCGCGACAACGGCATTCCGACCGTCAAGGTCGATCGCGGCGGGCAGATCACGTATCACGGGCCGGGGCAGCTCGTCGTCTATCTCCTCTGCGACCTGCGGCGAGAGAAAGCTCGGCGTTCGCGCGATGGTCCGGTCGATCGAGGCCGCGGTGGTAGAATGGCTTGATTCCACGGGCATTTGCTGCTTACGGCAAACCGGCGGCCCCGGGCGTCTACACCATGGCTTCCGGGGTCGAGGCGAAGATCGCAGCCCTCGGCTTGCGCGTCTCCAGAGGCTGCACCTATCACGGCTTGGCGGTCAACATCGCGATGGATCTCTCGCCTTTCGCCGACATCGATCCCTGCGGCTATCGCGGGCTCGCGGTCACGCAGCTCGCGGATCTCGGCGTCGCCATGACCGTCGACGCCGCCGGCGCCGCGCTCGCCCCGATCCTCATCGGCGCATCTTGCCGCCGCGAACTGATCGATGGACAAGCCCGTCCCTTCCGTTTCGAACGCCGCGGGCGTCAAGCACAAGGGCGACGCCAAGACCTCGCGCATCCCCATCAAGATCGTCCCGGCCGAGCGGCTGCGCAAACCCGATTGGATCCGCGTGCGCGCGCCGTCGTCGCCGCGCTTCGCCGAGATCAAAGCGATCCTGCGCGCGCACAACCTGCACACGGTGTGCGAGGAAGCCTCCTGCCCGAACATCGGCGAATGCTTCTCCAAGGGCACCGCGACGTTCATGATCATGGGCGACATCTGCACGCGGCGCTGCCCGTTCTGCGACGTGGGCCACGGCCGCCCGCTGCCGCTCGACGCGGACGAGCCCGCCAATCTCGGCAAGACGATCGCCGCGCTCAAGTTGCGCTACGTCGTGATCACGAGCGTGGACCGCGACGACCTCCGCGACGGCGGCGCGCGGCATTTCGTCGACTGCATCCGCGCGGTGCGCGAGCATTCGCCGGGGACGCAGATCGAAGTGCTGGTCCCCGATTTCCGCGGCCGTCTCGACCGCGCGCTCGACATCCTCGGCGAGGCGCCGCCGGATGTCATGAATCACAATCTCGAAACGGTGCCGCGGCTCTACCGGCTGGCGCGGCCCGGATCGGACTACGCGAACTCGCTGACGCTGCTCCGCGAATTCAAGCGGCGCTTCCCGGCGCTGCCGACCAAGTCCGGCTTGATGGTGGGCCTGGGCGAGACCGACGACGAGATCCTCGCGGTCATGCGCGACATGCGCGCGCACGACATCGACATGCTCACGATCGGACAATATCTGCAACCGACGGCCGGCCATCTGCCGGTGCTGCGCTACGTGCATCCGGACGCGTTCGCGGCGTTCGAGCGCGAGGCCTACGCGATGGGCTTCCGGCACGCGGCCGTCGGCGCGCTGGTGCGCTCGTCGTACCACGCGGATCGGCAGGCCGAAGAGGTGCTCGCCGGCTGACAGGCGCGCGCCGGCGGCCGCGCCGTGCACGTCAGGATTGGGCGGCGCGAGCGGTACGGGCGGCCCGGCGTCCTTGGGCCACAGCAGCCACATGCGCCCGTCCTGCTTCATCCGCCCCGCCAGCCGTCCGGCGTCGTCGCCGAAACCCCAGAAGAAGTCCGCGCGCACGGCGCCGCGGATCGCGCCGCCGGTGTCCTGCGCCAGCATCAACCGCCGCAGCGGCTGCGTGGACAGCGGGTACGTCGTCGCGAGGAAGACCGGCGCCCCGAGCGGAATCGAGCGCGGATCGACGGCGAGCGTGCGCTCGCGCAGGAGCGGCACGCCGAGCGTGCCGATCGGCCCGTCGATCTCGGCCTCCGGCGTGCCCGGCGTCGGCGCCGGGACTTCGCGAAAGAAGACGTAGCTCGGATTCTCGTCCAGCAACGGCGGCAGCTTTTCGGGATTGCGCCGGCCCCACTCCTTGATGCCCTGCATCGATGCACGGTCGAGCGTCAATTCGCCGCGTTCGACGAGCAGGCGGCCGATCGAACGGAACGGATGTCCGTTCTGATCCGCGTAGCCCACGCGCATCACGCCGCCCTCGGCGAGCCGAACCCGGCCCGAGCCCTGGATCTGCAGGAAGAAGGCTTCCACCGGATCCTCGACGTAGACGAGCTCCTCATGCCTGCGATCGGCGCCTTGCCGCTTTCGATGTCGGCGCGCGGCCAGTACGGAACCACGCGCTTGCCTTCGACGCGGCCCCGCAGCCGCTTGTCCTTGAGCTCGGGATAGAGCTCGGTCAAGTCGATGGTCAGGAGATCGTCCGGCGCCGCATACAGCGGCACACGATTGCGCGCGGAACGGATCCGGCTGCCGGCGAGCAGCGGCTCGTAGTAGCCGGTGATCATCCCGGTATCGCGGCCATCCGCGGCCGTCACCAGGTAGGGGCTAAAATGACGCTCGAAGAAGGCGCGGACCGCCGTCTTGTCCGCGGGGTCGACCGCAATCGCATTGGCGCACGGCGGCTCCCAGACGGCACGGGTGGCCGGTGACGCGATCGAGCGCCGCGCAGCCCGCGCGGAAGGCGGGCCAGATTTCCGCGACGCTGTCTTCGGTCCAGCCCGGAAGCGCGCTCCAGGCGACGGGCGAGTACTTCGCCGGCAACGAGGGCGCGGCGGGCGGCGCAGCCGGCAGTGGCGCAGCGGGAAGCGGACGCTGTGGCGGGCGGCTGGCGGCGGCCTGCCGCCGCCTCGCGCGGGCCGGTCGCGCACCCTGCCAGGATCAGCAGTGCCGCGGCTGCGCCGATGGCGCGCGCAGTGGGCGAACGAAGGGATCGGGACAAGATGGTATGGTTCTTCCTCGAAGCGTTGGTGGCGCTCCTGATCGCTGTCGCCTTCGTCGCCTGGACCATGGGCCCGAAGCGTCGAAAGCCGCCGCGCGACAGCGATCGCGACTAGGACCCAAAGCCCCTAATGCAAGATGCGCGGCACGGAAAGAGTGAACGACGGGATGTCGGCGTTGAACGCATGACCGTCCTCCGCGACCATCTGGTAGGTGCCGCGCATCGTGCCGACCGCCGTCTGCAGGCTGGTGCCGCTCGTGTACTCGAAGCTCTCGCCCGGCCGCAACAGCGGCTGCTGGCCGACCACGCCGGCGCCCTTGACTTCCTGCACCTGGTGCTCGGCGTCGGTGATGACCCAGTGGCGGCTGATGAGCTGCGCGGCGAGCTCGCCGGTGTTGGCGATCGTGATCGTGTAGGCGAACACGTACTGGTTGCGCGAAGGATCCGACTGGTCGGCGAGGTACGCCGTCTTCACGGCGACCGCGATGCTGTATTTCCCGTTGTCAGCCATGGTTGGTGAACGACATTGCGCCGAACGATTATAGCCCCATGCCTCAATTCCTGATCGCGCCGTCGCTCCTGTCCGCGGATTTCGCGCGGCTCGGCGAGGAGGTGCGCGCGGTGATCGCCGCCGGCGCCGACCTCCTGCACTTCGACGTGATGGACAACCATTACGTTCCCAACCTCACGGTGGGGCCGCTGGTCTGCGCGGCGATCAAGCCGCACGCCACGGTTCCGATCGACGTCCATCTCATGGTGAAGCCGGTCGATCGCATCGTCGCCGATTTTGCCGAGGCCGGCGCCGCCATCGTGAGCTTCCATCCCGAAGCGTCGGAACATGTCGACCGCACGATCGGCCTCATCCACGATTGCGGCTGCAAGGCGGGGCTCGTCTTCAATCCGGCCACCCCGCTCGACTGGCTCGACCACACGCTCGACAAGCTCGACCTCGTGCTCATCATGTCGGTCAATCCCGGGTTCGGCGGACAGTCGTTCATCGCCGAGGCGCTTCGCAAGCTGACGCTCGCGCGCTCGCGCATCGAGGCCGCGCAGCAGCGCACGGGCCGCAAGATCCTGCTCGAAGTCGATGGCGGCGTGAAGGTCGGCAACATCGCGGCGGCGGCGAAGGCCGGCGCCGACACGTTCGTCTCCGGCTCGGCGATCTTCGGCGCGGCGGACTATCGCGCGACGATCGATGCGATGCGCGCGGAGCTCGCCGCCGTGCGATGACGCACGGCGGAGCGCGGCAGCGGCCGGCGGGCGCCCGATCATCGACGTCGGCGCGATCGCGTTCGATCTCGACGGCACGCTGCTCGACACGGTGCACGAGCTCGCGACCGCGGTGAATGCGCTCCTCGACGAGCTCGGCTATCCGCCGCTCGCGCAGGACGTCGTCGGCGCGCTGATCGGCAAGGGGATGGCGAATCTCGTCCGCCGGGCGCTGGCGCTCGCCGCCGACGTATCGCCCGACGCGGTCGACGACTGTCGAAGGTGAAGGACGCGCTCGGCCGGTACCAGGCGCACTACGCGTCGCGCCTCGGCCACGAGACGCGGCTCTTTCCAGGCATGGTCGAGGGACTCCTGCGCCTCGAGGCGATGGGGATTCCGCTCGCGGTGATCACGAACAAGGCGACGCGCTTCGTGCGCCCGCATCTCGTGGCGGCCGGCATCGAGCGCTTCTTCTCGCGTGGTGATCGGCGGCGACGACCTGCCGACGAAAAAGCCCGACCCCGGCCCGCTGCGGCACGCGCGCGGCGGTGTTCGGCATTCCGACCGGCCGGCTGCTGATGGTCGGCGATTCCGGCAACGACGTCGAAGCGGCGCGCGGCGCCGGCTGTCCCGTGCTGGTCGTGCCTTACGGCTACCGCGAAGGAGGCCGGTGCACGAGCTCGAAGCCGATGGTATAGTCGCTTCGGTGGAGGCGGTCGCCGATCGCGTCCGCTACGTCGCCCCAGCACCGCAATGAGCTTCGACCTCTTCCAACGCCAGGCCGCCGCGGCAACCGCCCGCTGGCGGCGCACGTCCGCCGCCCGCCGCTGGCGTTGACGTCCCGCCGCCTGGGCGTCGCGCACCAGCGCCGCCCCGCGCAGTCTCGCGACTGCCCCGCTGCCCGCCTTGAAGAGATCGCAGACAGCCATGACCGAAGCCGAATTCCGCGCGCTTGCCGCCCAGGGTTACAACCGCATTCCGCTCGTTCTCGAGATCGTTCGCGGACCTCGATACCCCGCTGTCGCTCTACGTGAAGCTCGCGAACGAGCCGTTCACGTTTCTGCTGGAGTCGGTCGTGGGCGGAGAGCGGTTCGGCCGCTACTCGTTCATCGGGCTGCCGGCGCGGATTCGCATCCGCGCGCGCGGCACTGCGATCGAGGTCGACGACGGCGGCGTCGTCGTCGAGCGGCATGACGGGGATCCGCTGGCCTTCGTCGGCGAATTCCTGCGGCGCTACCGCGCGGCGCCGCGTCCCGGGCTGCCGCGATTCTGCGGCGGGCTCGCCGGCTCGTTCGGCTACGACACCGTGCGCCACATCGAGACCAAGCTCGCCGGCCGCGCCCCGCCCCAGGATCCGGCCTCGCGGATGTGCCCGACATCCTGCTGCTTCTCACCGAAGAGCTGGCCGTCGTCGACAACCTCGCCGGCAAGATCTCGCTCATCGTCTACGCGGATCCGGGCGAACCGGATGCCTTCGCTGCGGCGCGGGAACGCCTGCAGAGTCTTGCGCCGCAAGCTGCGCGAACCGGTGTCGATTCCGCTCCAGACCGAGACCGCGGTCACGGCAGGCGAAAGCGAGTTCGGCGCCGAGGGCTACCAGCGCGCGGTGCGGCGCGCGAAGGAGTACATCGCCGCCGGGGACGTGATGCAGGTGGTGCTGTCGCAGCGGATGCGCCGGCCGTTCGCATCGTCGCCGCTGTCGCTGTACCGCGCGCTGCGCTCGCTCAATCCGTCGCCGTACATGTTCTATTACGACTTCGGCGATTTCCACGTCGTCGGCGCGTCACCGGAGATCCTGGTGCGCAAGGAAGGCTCGGCGGTGACGCTGCGGCCGATCGCCGGGACGCGGCCGCGCGGCGCGACGCGGGACGCCGACGAGCGTCTCGCGGAGGAGCTCCTCGGCGATCCGAAGGAGGTCGCCGAGCACGTGATGCTGGTCGACCTCGGCCGCAACGACGTCGGGCGCGTCGCGCAGACCGGGACGGTCAAGCTCTCCGACCGCATGGTGATCGAGCGCTATTCGCACGTGATGCACATCGTGTCCAATGTGGAAGGCGTGCTGAAGCCGGGCCTCACCAGCATCGACGTGCTGCGCGCCGCGTTTCCCGCCGGCACCGTGAGCGGCGCGCCGAAGGTGCGGGCGATGCAGATCATCGACGAGCTCGAGCCGACCGGCCGCGGCGTCTACGCGGGCGCCGTGGGCTACATCAGCTTCAGGACGACATGGACACGGCCATCGCGATCCGCACGGCGGTGGTCAAGGGCGGCATGCTCTACGCGCAGGCAGGTGCCGGGATCGTCCACGACTCGGTGCCGGAATCGGAATGGACCGAAACCGAGAACAAGGCCCGCGCGATCTTCCGCGCCGCCGACATGGTGCAACTCGGCCTGGACGCGAACGAATGAGGCGGATGACGACGCTCATGCTGCTGCCTGATCGACAACTACGACAGCTTCACCTACAACCTCGTCCAGTATTTCGGCGAGCTGGGCGCGGACGTTCACGTCCATCGCAACGACGCGCTCACTCTCGAGCAGATCGCGGCGTGGGAGCCGGAACAGATCGTCATCTCGCCCGGGCCGTGCACGCCCAGCGAGGCCGGGATTTCGGTGCCGTTGATCGAGCGCTTCGCCGGAAGGATTCCGATCCTGGGCGTATGCCTCGGCCACCAGGCGATCGGCCAGGCGTTCGGCGGGAAGATCATTCGCGCGGAGCGCGTGATGCACGGCAAGGTGTCGCCGGTCGTCCACGACGGCCGCGGCGTTTTCGCCGACCTTCCTTCGCCGCTGACGGCCACGCGCTACCATTCGCTCGCGATCGAGCGCGCGCACGATCCCGCCTTGCCTCGCGATCACCGCGACCGCCGACGACGGCGAGATCATGGGCGTGCGCCACCGCGAATGGCCGGTCGAGGGCGTCCAGTTCCATCCCGAGGCGATCCTCACCGAGCACGGCCATGCGCTGCTGCGCAATTTCTCGAGGGCGCGAGGGTAGCGCACGCGCGCCGCGACGACCCGCAATCCGACGTCAAGGAAACGCCATGACCATCACCGCGCAGGAAGCGTTGCAACGCACGATCGAGCACCGCGAGATCTTTCCCGACGAGATGCTGTCGATCATGCGCCGGATCATGAGCGGCGAGGTGACGCCGGTGATGATCGCCGCGCTCACCGTCGGGCTTGCGCGTGAAGAAGGAGACGATCGGCGAGATCGCGGCGGCGGCGCAGGTGATGCGCGAGTTCGCGACCCGCGTCGACGTTCCGGATCGCGAGCACCTGGTCGACATCGTCGGCACCGGCGGCGACTCGTCGCACACGTTCAACATCTCGACGGCGTCGATGTTCGTCGCCGCGGCGGCGGGCGCGCGCGTGGCGAAGCACGGCGGCCGCTCGGTGTCGTCGAAGTCCGGCAGCGCCGACGTGCTGGAGGCGCTCGGCGCGAACATCATGCTGAAGCCCGAGCAGGTCGCGCAGTCGATCGCCGAATCCGGCATCGGCTTCATGTTCGCGCCGTCGCACCACAGCGCGATGAAGCACGCGGCGCCGGTGAGGAAGGAGCTCGGCATCCGCACGATCTTCAACATCCTGGGCCCGCTCACCAATCCCGCCGGGGCGGCCAACCAGCTCCTCGGCGTGTTCCATCCCGACCTGGTCGGCATCCAGGTGCGCGTGCTGCAGCGGCTGGGAAGCAAGCACGTGCTGGTCGTCTACGGCAAGGACGGCATGGACGAGGTGTCGCTGGGTGCGGCGACGATGGTCGGCGAATTGAAGGACGGCGAAGTCCGCGAATACGAGATCCATCCCGGAGGATTTCGGCCTCAGGATGATCTCCAACCGCGGGCTCAAGGTCGCCGATGCGGCGGAATCGAAGGAGATGGTGCTGGAGGCGTTGGGCAACGTCGAAGGCACGCCGCGCGAGATCGTGGTGCTGAACGCGGGGGTCGCGCTCTACGCGGCCGACGTGGCGGCCTCGATCGCGGAGGGCATCGAGCGCGCGCGGGAGGCAGTCGGCTCGGGCGCCGCCAAGCGAAAGCTCGAACAGTTCGTCGCGGTGACCCAGAAGCTCGGCGCGGCGAACGCCTGATCCTGAGCGATGGCGGTGGCCGACATCCTCGCGCGGATCCTCGCGACCAAGGCCGACGAGGTCGCTGCGGCGAAACGCACGCGGCCGCTGGCCGAGATCGCCGCCGCGGCGCGCGCGCAGTCCCCGCCGCGCGATTTCGCCGGAGCGCTCGCGCGCGAAGATCGCCGCCGGTCGTCCGGCCGTCATCGCCGAGATCAAGAAGGCGAGCCCGAGCCGCGGCGTTCTGCGCGCTGATTTCGATCCGCCGGCGATCGCGGCAAGCTATGAGCGGGGCGGCGCCGCGTGCCTGTCCGTGCTCACCGACCGCACCTACTTTCAGGGCGATCCGCCGCATCTCACGGCGGCGCGCGCTGCATGCGCGCTGCCCGTGCTGCGCAAGGATTTCATCGTCGACGAGTATCAGGTCGCTGGAGGCGCGCGCGATCGGCGCGGATGCGATCCTGCTGATCGTCGCGGCGCTTCCCGACGCGCGGCTTGCGGCGCTCGAAGCGTGCGCGCGCGAGCTTCGGCATGGCGGTGCTGGTCGAGGTCCACGACGCCGTCGGAGCTCGACCGCGCGCTTCGCTCTCGACAGCGCCGCTCATCGGCATCAACAACCGCGATCTGCGCACGTTCGACGTGTCGCTCGCGACCACGCTCGATCTCCTGCCGTCGCATTCCCGCCGGGACGGCTCGTCGTGACCGAGAGCGGGATCGTCGCGCCGGCGGATGTCGCGGCGATGCGCCGCGGGCGGCGTCGACGCGTTCCTCGTCGGCGAGGCGTTCATGCGCGCGGCGGATCCGGGCGCGGCACTCGCGGCGCTCTTCGCCTGACGCCGGCGAGGTGGCGCGAGGCAGAGCCTGCGGGCGCCTGAGTATGAAGCCGCAGGCTCTGCCCGCGCATGGCCAGGCCTCCGCGCCATCGACGGCCTGGATGCCTCGATCGGCACGCGCCGGCGCCGATGCTATCATCCGCCGCGACAACGGGGAGCGCTTCGTGTCGGCCATCGCCGCCGAAAACGTCAGCAAGCACTGGACGACCGCCGACGGCAAGGTGCGCGCCGTCGACGGGCTTTCGTTCGCGTTCGACGAGGGGACGCTCAACGTGCTGCTGGGCCCGTCGGGCTGCGGCAAGTCGACGACGCTGCGCCTCATCGCCGGACTCGAGACCGGCCGACGGCGGGCGCATCCTCATCGCCGGGCGCGACGTCACGGACGCTGCCGCCGTCCCAGCGCAACATCGCGATGGTGTTTCAGAGCTACGCCCTGTTTCCGCACCTTTCGGTCGCCGAGAACATCGTATTCGGCTTGAGGGTGCGCAAGGTTGCGCCGGGGATGTGGCGCGCCGGCTCGAAACGAGTCGCGGACTTGCTCGGACTCGAAGGCCTCCTCGACCGCAAGCCCTCGCAGCTTTCCGGCGGCCAGCAGCAGCGCGTCGCGCTGGGGCGCGCGATCATCGACGAGGCGCCCGTGTGCCTGATGGACGAGCCGCTGTCCAACCTCGACGCCCAGCTGCGGCAGGAAATGCGCGCGGAGATCCGCACGCTGCAGCGGCAGCTCGGCATCACGATGGTGTACGTGACGCACGACCAGGTCGAGGCGATGTCGATGGCCGACCGCGTCGTGCTGCTCGACAAGGGAAGGATCGAGCAGAACGCCACGCCCGTCGAGCTCTACGAGCGCCCGGCCAACACTTTCGTCGCGCGCTTCATCGGCACGCCGCCGATGAACCTGCTGCCGCTCGAACCCGGCAATGAAGGCGCCGTGATCGCCGGCACCGGCGGGCCTGCCGTCGCCCCCGCCGCGCTTGCGCCGGGCTCACGCTCGGCGTGCGGCCGGAGCACATCGCGCTCGCCTCGATCGCGGAGTCCCCGCGACGGTGGCCGCGATCGAATACCTGGGCGCCGATTCGCTCGTCACGTGCCGGCTGGGCGCGACGACGCTCGCGGTGCGCGTCCCCGGCAGCGTCGGCCTCGCGCGCGGCGACGCGACGCGCCTGTCGTGGGCGTCCGGCGCGCAGCATCTGTTCGAGCGCGACGGCGTGCGTCGCGCCGATTCCGTTCAACCCGAAAGCGCGACGATGTTCGCGTAGCCCCGCATTTCGTTCCACCAGAGGAGAAAGCCATGTTGCAGAAAACCATCCGCGCGGTCACGGCCGTCGTCGCCGCGTTGCTCTCGATCGTCGTCGCGCCCGCCGCAATCGCGCAGGCGCCGGTCGAGGTCTCGTTCTATTTCCCGGTGGCCGTCGGCGGTCCGATCACGAAGATCATCGACGCGTTCGCCGCGGACTTCGAGAAGGAGAATCCCGGCGTCAAGATCAAGCCGATCTACTCCGGCACCTACCAGGACACGATCACCAAGGCGCTCACGGCGGTCAAGGGCGGCGAGCCGCCGGTGACGTCGATCCTGCTGTCGACCGACATGTTCACGCTGATCGACGAGGACGCGATCGTTCCGTTCGACGATCTCATCAAGACGCCGGACGACCAGGCCTGGCTCAAGAGCTTCTATCCGGCGTTCATGGAGAACAGCCAGACCGGCGGCAAGACGTGGGGCATCCCGTTCCAGCGCTCGACGATCGTCCTCTACTACAACAAGGAAGCGTTCAAGGAAGCGGGCCTCGATCCCGAACCGGCCGCCGGCGAACTGGAAGGAGATGGCCGAGTACGCGCAGAAGCTCACCAAGCGCGACGCGTCGGGAAGGGTGACGCAGTGGGGCGTGCAGATTCCGTCGTCGGGCTTCCCGTACTGGCTGTTCCAGGGCCTCGCCATCGAGGCCGGCGCCAACCTGATGAACGCCGCCGGCACGGAAACCTACTACGACAAGCCGGAGGTCATCGAGGCGCTGCAGTACTGGGTCGACCTCGTCGAAGAAGTACAAGGTGCACCCGGAAGGCATCGTCGAGTGGGGCACGACGCCGAAGGATTTCTTCGAGAAGAAGGTGGCGATGATGTGGACGACGACGGGCAACCTCACGAACGTGCGGACCAACGCCAAGTTCGACTTCGGCGTCGCGATGCTGCCCGCGGGCAAGCAGCGCGGCAGCCCGACGGGCGGCGGCAACTTCTACCTCTTCAAGAAGAGCACGCCGGCGCAGCGCGACGCCGCGTTCAAGTTCGTCAAGTGGATCACGACGCCGCAGCGCGCCGCGCAGTGGGGCATCGACACCGGGTACGTCGCGGTGCGCGCCGACGCCTGGGAGACGCCGGCGATGAAGCAATACGTGGCGGGCTTCGCGCCCGCGGCGGTCGCGCGCGACCAGCTGCCGTTCGCCAAGGCCGAGCTCTCGACGCACGACAACCAGCGCGTGACGCAGGCGCTGAACGACGGGCTGCAGGCGGCGCTCACCGGCACCAAGACGCCGGAGCAGGCGATGAAGGACGCGCAGCGCGAGGCCGAGCGGCTGCTGCGGCCGTACAAGAAGTAGCGCGGCGCGGCGAGCGGTTCAGCGGCGGGCGGCGGCGCCGGATGACGCGCACCACGCAGTGGCTCTACGGCTGGCTGCTCCTGCTGCCGGCGGCGGCGCTGCTCGCGCTCTTCACGCACTATCCGGTCGTCGCCACGCTCTGGCACAGCTTTCTGTCGACGCCGAAGGGCGCTCGTCCCGCGGTGTGGGTCGGTCTCGACAACTACCGGCAGCTCATCGACGACCCGATCTTCTGGCAGGCGCTCGTCAACAACCTGTGGTTCGCGCTCGGCACGATTCCCGCGTCGATCGCGCTCGCGCTGCTGATGGCGGTGTGGGTCAACGGCCGCCTCGCAGGGCCGCGGCTTCCTGCGGCTCGCGTACTTCACGCCGACGGTGCTGCCGATGATCGCCGTGGCGAACATCTGGCTCTTCTTCTTCACGCCGGAATACGGCCTCCTCGAAAAGGCGCTCGCCGTGTTCGGCGCCGGCACGCACAACTGGCTCGGCAGCAAGAGCACGGCGCTCGCGTGCCTCATGGTGGTCACCGTGTGGAAGGAGGCCGGCTTCTTCATGATCTTCTACCTCGCGGCGCTGCAGTCGATGTCGCCGCATCTCGCCGAGGCGGCGGCGATCGAGGGCGCGTCGCGCTGGCTATTTCTTCCGCCGAGTGACGTTTCCGCTGCTGATGCCCACGACGCTCTTCGTGCTGATCAACGCGGTGATCAACGCGTTCCGGCTGGTCGACCACGTCGTCGTGATGACGCGCGGCGGCCCGGACAACGCGACCGCGCTGCTGCTCTACTACGTCTATGCGATCGGCTTCCGCTTCTGGGACTCGGCGTACGCCGCGGCGCTGACGATGGTGCTCCTCGCGCTGCTGGGCGGCGCGGCGCTCGCGCAGTTCTGGTTCCTCGAGCGCAAGATTCACTACCAGTGATGCACGCCGACGACAGGACGTGCCCTCGTGACCCACGTCTACGCGACGCGCGGCGTTCCGCGGGCGCTGGAGACGACGGGCGCGTGGCTGCTCGGGCTCCTGTGGCTCCTGCCGCTCGCCTACGCGGTGTGGACGGCGTTCCATCCGGCGGAGTTCTCGACGCGGTTCGTGCTGACGCGCGCCGCTCACGCTGGAGAACTTCGAGAAGGCATGGGCGGCGGCGCCGTTCGCGCGCTATTTCCTCAACACGATGGCGCTCGGTCGCGATGGTGCTCGCGGCGCAGCTCGTGCTGGTGACGCTCGCCGCGTACGCGTTCGCGCGGTTCGAGTTTCCGGGCCGCAACGTCCTCTTCGCGCTGGTGCTGGTGCAGCTCATGGTGATGCCGGACGTGCTGATCGTCGAGAACTACCAGACGATGACGGCGCTGGGCTTGAAGGACACCATCCTCGCGATCGCGCTGCCGTACATGGCGAGCGCGTTCGGCATCTTCCTCCTGCGCCAGACGTTCAAGACGGTGCCGCGCGAGCTCGACGAGGCGGCGCGCATCGAGGGCTGCGGGCCGCTCGCGGTGCTGTGGAAGGTCTACGTGCCGCTCGCGCGGCCCGTGTACCTCGCCTATGCGCTCGTCAGCGTCAGCTACCACTGGAACAATTTCCTCTGGCCGCTCATCATCACGAATTCGGTGGAGTCGCGGCCGCTGACCGTCGGGCTGCAGGTGTTCTCGTCGGGCGACCAGGGCATCGACTGGTCGATCATCACGGCGGCCACCCTGCTCACCGCGGCGCCGCTGCTGGTCGCGTTCCTCCTCTTTCAAAGGCAATTCGTGCAGAGCTTCATGCGAGCGGGGATTCGATGATATTGATCACCTGGAACGTGCAGTGGTGCCGGGGTGTGGATGGCCGAGTCGATCCGGCGCGCATCGTCGCCGAGGCGAAGCAGCTCGCCGACTTCGACGTGCTGTGCCTGCAGGAAATCGCGGACAACTTCCCGCATCCGCGCCTCGCGGGAAGCGCCGGCGAGGACCAGTTCGCCGCGCTCGCTGCGCTGCTGCCCGGATTCACGGCGAGTCGGCGGCGTGGCGGTCGATCATCCCGCGGAGGGCGGTCGCCGCCGGCGCTTCGGCAACATGATCCTGTCGCGGCTTCCGGTGCGCCAGGCGTACCGGCACCTGCTGCCGTCGCCGATCGATCCCGGGCAAGAACGGAATGCCGCGCATCGCGGTGGAGGCGTGCGTCGGCGCGCCGTTCGGCGATGTGCGCGTGATCACCACGCATCTCGAGTACTACTCCGACAAGCAGCGCGCGGCGCAGATCGAGGCGCTGCGCTCGATCCACGCCGAAGGTCACGGCTCACGCGCGCGCGGGCTCGATCGTCGATACCACGGGCGGGCCGTTCCACACGTACCTGCGCCCGGCGTCGACCATCGTGACCGGCGACTTCAATCTCGAGCCCGACGATCCGCTGCACGCGCGGATGGGTGCGCCCTTCGCCGACGGCACGCCGCGGCTCGCGGATGCCTGGATGGCGATGCATCCGGGCGTGCCGCACCCGGGCACGTTCAAGCTCTACGAGAAGGACTTCCCGGAGCAGCCGGAGCTCCACTGCGACTTCATCTTCGTGAGCGAGGACCTCGTCCCGCGCGTGTCGGCGGTTCGCGTCGACCGCGACACGCAGGCGGCGGACCATCAGCCCGTCATCCTGACGCTCGACTGAGCTGATGCTGGCAGCGCGGCCGGGCTGACGCCTCGCAATGGGCGTCAGGCCCAGGGCGGCTTCCCCTGTCAGCGCGAGCCACGACCCGCCGCAGCGGCAGGGCGAGCCACCAGGAGAGGCTTGCGCGGCGCGCGATCTCGTGCTGCCGTCGCTCGATTTCGGCGGCGAGACTCGCGTGCTCGGCGGCGCCGCGCTCACGCGTGCGCGTGCCGTCGAGCGCCTCGCGCACTGCGTGTTGCCGTGCCGCGGCGAGCTCCGCGGTCGAGATCGTTGGCGCGCGCGTGTGTCGCATCGAGGTCGCGCATGACCTTTCTCGTAGTCCGCGTGCACCCACTCGTCGCGATCGGCGAGCACCGACAGCGCGCGGCGCGATCCCGGCGAGCCGCGCGGCCGGAGGCGCTTGCCAGGACGACGAAATAGAGCGGACGCGCATGGCCTGGCGACGGCGCCGCGGCGGAGCCCTCCGAAACCTCGAAGATCTCGCCCTGAGCAGCGCCTTGCTCGGGCCACAGCACCGAATAGAAGCTCGGGCCGCTGGCCGTACCAAAGCACATGCGCGAAGCGCGGCGCGAGCAAGCGCGGCGAGCTCGGCGCGATAGAGCTCGCGGACGTGAAATTCGTTGGTCACCCCGCGGCGGTCGCTGTACTCCGTCTTGTTCGGGACAGGAGAGGATCGAGGAGGCCGTCCGGACGCAGCACGCGGCGGATCTCGTCCAGAACGGCGCCTGCGTGAGCGATGTGCTCGATCGTCTCGAACGAGACCACGGCGTCGAAGCTCGCATCGGCGAACGGCAAGCGCCGCGCAGTCCGCCTGCCGGAATTCGAGGTTCGGGTATCGCCGCGTAACGCGAGCGCGCGTGCTCCACCGCGCCGGCCGCGATGTCGGCGCCGATAACGCTGCTGGCGCGCGCGGCAAGGAGCGCGCTGCCGTAGCCTTCGCCGCACGCGACGTCGAGCACGTCGAGGCCGGCGACCAGCGGGGCCGCGAAGTGATACCGGTGCCAATGCTCGTGCCAGATCTCGCCGGCGGTGCCGGGGATGAATCGCTCGCCGGTGAATTCGAGTTCCTGGCTCATTGACGGCATGCAATTCTACCCGTGGCCCCGCCTGCGCTCCTCCGCTAGAATGACAGCCCTTCCCCACGTCGCGGGCGCTCCGCCTCGAGTCCATCCCCAACACCCACGGAGGCCACCCGCTTCGCCGCTCGAAGCGGGCTGCCGGCCCCTTCCTGATGCGACCATGAGCGAGCACAAAGATCCGGGAACTGCAGTTCGGAATCGACCGCCTCGTCACCAACGGGAAGCGCATTTTCGGTTGGGGGTGGGTCGCGCATCCGGCGCATGCGATCGAGGAAGTCGCGCTGCTGCTCGAAGGCGACGGCTGGCAGAAGCGGCTGCCGGTCCATTTCGGACTCGTGCGCGCGGACGTGGAGCGCGCCTTTCCGCTGCTGCGCAACGCGGGCTCCTCGGGCTTCGTGGTGACGGGATATCCGCCGCGGCACCCGGCGCGCAAACTGGTGCTCGAATTGCGCTTCGACGACGGCGCGGCGGCTCGAGCTCGACATCACGCACGCGGTGGAATCGCGCCAGGCGGGTCACCGGAAATTCCGCGAGCTCGTCTGGCTCGCGCGCGCGGCCGGGCGAAGGCTGCGCCACGGCGACCTCGCGCGGGATCGTGCGGCGGGCGCGAGCGCAGAACTTCAGGGCGCCGTCGCTCGATGACGTCGACGCCGTGCAACGCGTGTTGCCGAGGCTGGCAAGCGGCCCTGCCGTTTGCGTGGTGTTCGATCACAACCTGGGCGGCGGCGCGAATCAGTATCGTCGGCAGTTGATCGGCCGAGCGCCTGGCCGGCGGGATCGCCGTGCTCCTGTGCACGTACAATCTGCCCACGCTCGATTATCGGCTCGCAGGTATTCCGGCCGGCCGGCGGCGAGGAGATCTACCGGATTTCCTCGTTCCTGGGTCTCGAGCCGATTCTCGAGCAGGCGCCGGTCGCGGAGATTTTCCTCAACAGTCCCGTATCGTTCGACGAGCCGCTCGTGTTCGCGGACTGGATCGCCGCGATGCGCGCCGCGCATCCGAAGGCGCGGCTGACGTTCGCCGTGCACGACTATTTCGCGGCGTGCCCGTCCTTCGTGCTGCTCGACGCCGACGGGCGCTATTGCGGCATTCCGGACGTCGCCGTAGTGCGCCACGTGCCTGCCGCGGCACCAGGCGCGCTATGTGGCGCTGTCGCCGCCGACCGAAATCGGGCCGTGGCGCGCGCTGTGGGGCCGCTGCCTTGCCGCCGCGGACGAAGTGCGCTGCTTTTCCGATTCGACGCGGCGCCTGCTGCCGCGCGCCTACCCGGACCTCGCTGCCGACCGTATCAGCGTCGTCCCGCATCGCGTGGATTTCGTGCCGTCGCGATTGCCCGCGCTCGATCATTCCGCTCCGCTCGTCGTCGGCATCATCGGCCAGATCAGCGAGCAGAAGGGCGCGGCTGGTCGTGAAGGAAATGCTCGACCGGATCGACCGGGAGCATCTCGACGTCCGCGTCGTCGTGATCGGGGCGCTCGACGTTCCGGTGAAATCGGAACGGCTGCGCGTGACCGGCCACTTACCGCCACGACGATCTCGTCGACCTGATCGAGGCCAACGGGATCAACCTGTTCCTCTTCCCGTCGGTGTGCCCGGAGACGTTTTCCTATGTCACCGAGGAGATGATCCGGCTCGAGCGTGCCGATCGTCGCGTTCGACCTCGGGGCGCCGGGCGAACGTCTGCGCGGCTACGGCAAGGCGCGGCTGTGCGAGGAAATCAGTGCGCCGGTCGGCGCTCGCGACCGCTGGTCGATTTCCATGCGCAGCTCGCGGCGCAGGAAGTGCCGGTGGCCTGACAGGCCATGACGCGCTGGCACGTCTGCACGTCTTCACGAGCGCGGCGGTGAATTATCTGCCGAAGGTGCGCATTCTCTGCCATTCGATCCGGCGCTATCACCCCGAGGCCGTCATCCATCTCGCGCTGGCGGACGAGCGGCCGCAGTGGCTCCGCACGGAAGACGAGCCCTTCGATTCGATCCTCGGCATCGAGCGGCTCGGCATCCCCGACTACCGCAACTGGACCTTCACGCACAGCATCGTCGAGCTCTCCACCGCGATCAAGCCGTTCGCGCTGAAGCACCTGCTGCAGTTGCCGGACTGCGCGACGGTGCTCTATTTCGATCCGGACATGGTGCTGTTTTCGCGCGTCGACGACATCCTGGCGACGCTCGAGACCAGCAACCTGGCGCTCACGCCGCATCAGACCAAGCCCGAGCAGACGCTCGACGCGATCTTCGACAACGAGGTCGCGAGCCTGAAGCACGGCATCTTCAATCTGGGCTTCATCGGCGTACGCAACACCGCCGAAGGCAGGCGCTTCGCCGACTGGTGGGCCGAGCGAACCTATCATCTGTGCTGGGCGGATGTGGAGAACGGCCTCTTCACCGATCAGAAGTGGGTGAATTTCGCGCCGGTCTTCTTCGACGGCGTCGCGATCATCAAGTCGTCGCGGCACAACGTCGCCACCTGGAATCTGACGACGCGCCGGATGACCGGCACTATCGCGACCGGTTTCGAGGTCGACGGAGAGCCGCTCGGCTTCTACCATTTCACCGGATTCGACAGTGGCGCGCACCGGATCATGGCCATCAAGAACGCTTCCGGCGAGTCCCGCCGTGCAGGAGCTCATCACCTGGTATGAGGGCGAGATCGCGGTCGCGGACCGCGATCCCATCAGTGAGTGGCCCTGGGCCTTCGGGCGCTTCTCGGACGGCACTCCCATCGAGTTCGGCCACCGCAGGCTGTATCGCGATCATCGCGACCTGCAGCGCGCATTTCCGGAGCCCTACGAAGCCGGCACCGACCGGATGAGCTATCTCGGCTGGTGCAAGTCGGAAGGCCGAGGCGCGGTACCCCGAACTTTTCGCGGACGGCGGCGCGCGCCGCGCGCCGAAGCCGCACCCGCATGGGTTCGCGCGTTTCGCTGCCGATGGCGCTTCGCCTCTTGCGTCTCATGTTGTCGCCCAAGGGTGGCAAGGCGCTGCGGGCGAGGGCGAGAACGGTGTTCAGGAGCGAAGGCTTGGGCGGATTCGCCAAGCGACTGCACGGGCCGCGAGGCTAGATCTGCCAGGGGCAACTGTGATCGACGTCATCATTCCGGTCTACAAGGGGCTCAATCAAACGCGCCGCTGCATCGACAGCGTGCTGGGGAGCGGGCAGGTCACGCCTTTCGAAATCGTCGCCGTCGACGATGCGAGCCCCGACGCTCGACATCACCCGCTACCTGGACGAGTTGGCCGGGGCCGGCCGCATCACGCTCGTGCGCAACGAGACCAACCTCGGTTTCGTGCACTCGGTCAATCGCGGCATGGCGCTGCATCCGGACCGCGACGTCGTGCTGCTCAACAGCGACACCGAGGTGGCCAACGACTGGCTCGACCGCTTGTGGCGCGGCGCCTGCGCGTATCCGGACGTCGGCACGGTGACGCCCTTCTCCAACAACGCGACGATCTGCTCGTATCCCTTCGAGGGCTGGGCAGGCGGCGTGCCCGGAACCCTCGGTCTCGCCGCGCTCGATCGCCTCTTCGCGTCGACCAACGCGGGCCGGCTCGTCGACATGCCGACCGCCGTGGGCTTTTGCATGTGCATCCGGCGCGCCTGCCTCGACCAGGTCGGGCTGTTCGATGCCGAGCGGTTCGGTCGCGGGTACGGCGAGGAGAACGACTTTTGCCTGCGCGCGGCGAGCCTCGGCTGGCGCAATGTCCTGGCGGGCGACGTGTTCGTCTATCACGAAGGCGCCGTGAGCTTTTCCGGCGAAAGACTCGCGCTGACGGAGATTGCCGGCAAGACGCTGGTCGAGCTTTATCCCGACTACGTCCGCAAGGTGCGCGAGTACGTCATACACGATCCGGCAAGCACGCTGCGCGCGGCGGTCGACAGCGCACGCATTGCGCTCGGAGCCGATGAGCTGCGACACGTGCTCTCCGAGCGCATCGAGGAGCGGACGCTGATGAAGGCGCGGCTCACCGAGGCCGAGATCTACGCCGACGAGCGTGAGCCGCTGATCGCGAAGCTGCGCCAGGGCTCGCCCTGGCCGAAACGCTGCTGGCCGAGCGGGACGCGGAAATCGTGCGGCTCCGCGCGGGACTGAGCCATGCGGAAGCGCTCGCGTTCGACCGCTACCACGAGCTCCAGGAGCTGCAGAAATCCTGGCTCTGGAAATACAGGATCTTCCTGATGCGCCGCAAAGCGCGGAGAGCCCCGACCCCACCGGCGTGACGCGCGCGCCGATGTATTTTCCGAACGTCAATTTCCTGCGGGCGGCCGCCGCGCTGCTGGTCCTCGTCTATCACGTCGTCGAGCTCGGGCCCTGGCCGGCGTTCCCGACGGACGGCGTGTTCCTGCTCTTTCGCGTGGGCTGGGTCGGGGTCGACCTCTTCTTCGTCATCAGCGGCTTCGTCATCGGATTGAGCGCAATCCGCCTCTATCGCGACGGCGATCGCTACTACCGGTGGACGTTCATGCGGCGCCGTCTCGCGCGCATCGTGCCGCTCTATCTCGTCACGTGCATCGCGTTCCTCGTTCTGGTCCGGCCGCCGTTCCTGCAGCTGTCATGGGAGAAGATCGCCGTTCAGATCGGAAGCCACCTCCTCTTCCTGCACAACCTTCACCCGTGGCTGCACGGCGCGATCAACGGCGCCGAACTGGAGCGTGGCGGCGGAAATGCAGTTCTACGTGCTCGCGATCGCGGCGGTGCCGCTCCTGTCGCGGCTGGATTGGCGCTGGCTTCTGGCGGGCGGCGTGCTCGTCGCGTGGGGTCGCGCGCGCTGGCGTTCTGGGGCACGCGCGATCTCGGCAACCCGAGCCGTGACGTTCGTCTACGCGACGCAGGTTCCGGCCATGCTCGATGAGTTCGCGATCGGCATCTGCATCGCGCGGTTCCATGTCGACGGAACGATGGCGCGATGGACGGCGCGCTTCGGCGCCCTTCCGCTGCTGGTGACGGCGTGCGCCTTCGCCGTCGCCCTCTATTTCGTCTGGGACAGCTATTGGGCAACCGCCGACTATTGGGCGAGCGGCGCAATGGTCGTCTTCTGGCGGACGGGACTCGCGCCTGACGTTCGGCGCCCTGGTGCTTCTGGCGGCACAGTTGCCTGACATGACGCGCCTTCTCCCGCTGCGGCCGCTCAACTATCTGGGGAGATCAGCTACGGAATCTATCTGTGGCACCTGCCCGTCCTGTTGACGCTCAAGAACCATTCGCTGGCCGGAACGACAGGTGGTCCTGCTCGCCATGACGCTCGCCGTCGTCATCGCGCTTTCCGCCGTGACGTGGCGGTTCGTGGAGCAACCGATCATCCGGCGCTTGCGCTGAGCGCATCCCTCCGTCGGCGGAAAACGAGGTCCCGCACGCCGTGGCCCAGCTTCAGGCCGCGCGCCTCGAACTTGGTGAGCGGACGATAATCGGGTCGCGGCGCGAAACTGTCCGCCGTGTTCTCGAGCAACGGCTTCGGCAGAGAGCGTGGCCAGGACCTCCTGCGCATATTCTTCCCAGTCGGTCGCCACATGAAGGTGGCCGCCGGGCGCGAGCCTGCGGCGCGAGCTCGTGCACGAACGCGCGGCGTCAGCAACCGCCGCTTGTGATGGCGCTTCTTCGGCCACGGGTCGGGAAAGAAGACGTGCACGCCGGCAAGCGATGCCGGCGGAATCATCGCAGCCACGACTTCGACGGCATCGTGCTTCATCACGCGCACGTTGGCGAGGCCGCCCTCGTCGATCCGGTTGAGGAGGCGGCCCACGCCCGGCGCGATGCACGTCGATCGCGAGGAAATCGGTGTCGGGCCGCGCCAGCGCCATCGCGGCAGTGGTCTCGCCCATGCCGAACCCGATATCGAGCACGCGCGGCGCGCGCCGGCCGAACACGCGATCGAAGTCGAGCGGCGCCGGCGCGAACGGCAGACCGAACGCGGGCCACAGCGTATCGAGCGCGCGCTGTTGCGCCGGCGACATGCGTCCCTGCCGCAGGACGAAGCTTCGTATGGGACGATGAGGGCGGGGGCGTCCGGCATGAGTCGGTCGGAGGGCATGGCGGAATCGTGGGGCCGCGCGATCCTGCGCTCGCCGTCACGGTCCCGTCGGGCGTACCCAATCGGCGTCGGCGACGCGGCGCGAGAGCGCGACCGTGTCGTCGCGTCGGCGGCGGTGTATTCGAGTGCGATGCGTCTCGGCGTCCTTCCACGTGGCGACCGCATCGGTCCACGGCGCGCCCGGCCGCCACGACCAGTTCCTTGCGCACGCTGTCGCGACTGACGCGCCACAGCGCGACCTCGTTCGTGCACCGGCGCTCGCAGAAATCCGCGGTCACGAGGCGCGAGCGGTCGGGCGAGAGCTTGGGATCGGACGGCAACTCGATCTTGCGGCCGGTCGTGCGCTGGACGAGCAGGAACGTGGCGTCGTCGCCGTCGGTTACGTAAAGCACGACGGCGTTGATCTCGCTGATGAAGTCCCAGAGGCTGTACGAGCGGCCGCCGTTGAGCGCCTCGGTGTCGGTGAACGTGGCCGTGCCGGAGGGATAAAGCGATACGCGGAGGTCGATCTTGTCGCGCACCGCGAGATTGGGCAACCGCGGCAGTTGCACGTCTTCGACCAGGCGCCCGCAGTGCGACGGCGTCGTCGGCTTCGGCGCAGAGCTTGGTCAGCTCCGTCGACGGACAGCGGCACCGGATCGCGCGGCCGGCGCGCATAGCGCGGCGAGAACGGCAACCGCCGACGCGCGCGCGCCGCGAGCCGCGTGCGCGCGTCGCGGGATCAGCGCGCGCGCCGAGGGGCCGTTCATTTCAGCCGATGAGGCCGGAGGTCGGCGAGCTCGGGCTCGCCGCATAGAGCTTGCGCGGCATCCGCCCGGCGAGGAACGCCTCGCGCCCGGCTTCGACCGCGAGCTTCATCGCGCCGGCCATCCGCACCGGGTCCTTCGCCGCGGCGATCGCCGTGTTCATCAGCACGCCGGCGCAGCCCAGCTCCATCGCGATCGCCGCATCCGACGCGGTGCCCACGCCCGCGTCGACCAGCACCGGCACCTTCGCCGCGTCGATGATGAGCTTCAGGTTCCACGGATTGAGGATGCCCATCCCCGACCCGATCAGCGAAGCGAGCGGCATGATCGCCACACACCCGATCGCCTCCAGCTCGCGCGCGATGATCGGGTCGTCGGTCGTGTAGACCATGACCTCGAAGCCGTCCGCGCACGAGCGTCTCGGCGGCGGCGAGCGTTGCGCGCACGTTCGGGAAAGAGCGTGTGCGGATCGCCCAGCACCTCGAGCTTCACCAGCTTGTGGCCGTCGAGCAGCTCGCGCGCGAGGCGCAGCGTGCGGACCGCGTCGTCGGCGGTGTAGCAGCCGGCGGTGTTGGGGAGATAGGTGAACTCGGACGGCGGCAGCGCGTCGAGCAGCGACGGCGCGTTCGGATCCTGGCCGATGTTGGTCCGGCGGATCGCGACGGTGACGATCTGCGCGCCCGAGGCGACGACCGCCGCGCGGGTCTCCGTCGAAATCCTTGTATTTGCCGGTGCCGACGAGGAGGCGCGAACGGTAGGCGCGGCCCGCGATCTCGCAGCGGATCGACGACGACAGGAGCAGGCACGTGCGGTGCGTTCATGCGCGACGATTTTACTCCAGTCCCCGCGCGGGATGACCTGGACGGCGCGCCGGCGCCGCGTCGGCGTCAGCCGCCGCCGACGGCGCCGACGATTTCCAGCGCATCGCCGGCCGCGACGGGCGTGTCGGCGTAGCGGCTGCGCGGCACGATCATCGCCGTTGCGTTCGACGGCGATACGCTTGCCTTCGAGAGCGAGCTCGCGCACGAGATCGGCGACGGTGTCGGACCGGACGCTCGAACGTGCGCGAGTGTTCCGTTGATGTTGAGTTGCATGACGGCTGTGCCTGGCGACGCGACCGCGACGCTATTGCCGGTACTTCTGCATCGCGTTGCGCAGGAACGCGATCTGCCGCTCGAAGCGCGTGCACGCGGCGCAGACCGAAAGGTGCAGGCGCAGCACCAGGCGCTGCCATGCCGACAGCGCGGCGTCCTCCCGCTGGGACACGAGACGCGACGCGTCCTTGCAGGAGATGATGTGGCCGAGGGCTTTGCGGATCATGGCGGTTCGGGAGGCTGGATGTGCGTGCTCAAGCAGGCGTGCCGCTGCGGGCAAACCAGTTCTGCTCGAGGCACTGGCGCAGCGCCATCCTGGCCCGGTACAGGATGACCCACAGGTTATTCGCGTTAATCGTCAATTCCTTACAGATCTCGTCGGTCTCGAGCTCCATCACCTCGCGCATCATGAACACGCGGGCGGTGTTGGGCGGCAGCTTTTCGAGGCAGAGGTCCATCACGTCGAGGAATTGCCGCTGGTTGAGCGCCTCCTCCGGGTTGCCCCAGTCGGCGGGCTTCGGGTCCCAGCCCCCGCGCTCGTTGAACATCGCGTCGAAGTCCTCGATATCCATTTCCGACTCGATGTCGCCGAACGCCGAGGCGACGGTCGGTTCGCGCTGCTTCTTGCGAATCGCGTCGACGATCTTGTGCTTCAGGATCCCGGTGAGCCAGGTGCGCAGGCTCGACTTGCCCGAAAAGCCGCTGCCGGCGAGCGCGGCGAGCAGCGTTTCCTGGACGACGTCCTCGGCGAGCGCCTCGTCGCGCAACTGCAGGCGCGCGACGCGCAGCAGGTAGCCGCGCTGAGGCTCGAGGTCGCGGGAAATGTCGGTGGCTCGCCATGGGGACGTGTCGACTACAGCCGGAGAATGCATAGTCCAAGCGGATCGCGTTCTCGCGGGCGTCGGGGTCGCTTCGCCGGTCGGGCGGGTCGCGACATCGAAGAGCCGCGCGAATCGGCGCAGCTCCTTCTGAGCGATTGGTGGCGAACCAGGGACTCGAACCCCGGACCAAAGGATTATGATTCCTCTGCTCTAACCAGCTGAGCTAGTTCGCCAAGGGGCGGAATTATAGGCGATGCGTCCGTCGCGGGTCAAAGTTGTCGGCGCCGCGCGAGTCCGCCGATTGCTCGAAGCCTGCGCGGCAATGGTTCGACACAAGCGATAATGGCGCGCGCCGCGGATCGTTCGAGCTTGCGGAGCGACCTCCTCTTCTTCGTCGCAAGCCATGAACCCGCCCACCGAACCCACCGGTCTCGCCCTCAACATCAGCGCCGTGGAGCGGGAAGCGGGTCTGTCCAAGGATGTCCTGCGGATGTGGGAGCGCCGGTACGGCTTTCCCAAGCCGGTGCGCGACGAAAACGGCGAGCGCCGGTATTCGGCCGCGGAGGTGGCGAAGCTCCGCGCGATCAAGCGGCTGATGGATGTCGGGCTGCGTCCCGGCAAGATCATCCGGCACACGCTGGAAGAGCTCAACACGCTGGCCGAAGGCCGGATTGCTCCGCGCCGCGAGCCGACGGCGCCGCGCGGCGGAGAGCGAGATTCTCGCGCTCCTTGCAGGCCACGATGCGCTCGGCGCTGCAGAACCTGCTCGCCAATCTTCTGATGCGGCAGGGCCTGCAGCGCTTCGTGCTCGAAACGCTGACGTCGCTCAACCACGCCGTCGGCGATGCCTGGATGCGCGGCGAGCTCGCCGTGTTCGAGGAGCATCTCTACACCGAGCAGCTGCAGGTGGCGCTGCGCACCGGGATCAACGCGTTTCCGCGGCAGCCAGGCGCGCCGCGGGTGCTGCTCACGACGTTCCCGGGCGAGCAGCACGGCCTCGGCCTGCTGATGGTCGAGGCGTTGCTCGTGCCCGAGGGCGCGCAGTGCATTTCGCTTGGCGCGCAGACGCCGATCGAGGACATCCGGCGCGCGGCGCTCGCGCACGAGGCGCATATCGTCGCGCTTGTCGTTTTCGGCGGCGTTTCCCGTGCGGCAGGCGGGCGACGGGCTCGCGACGCTGCGCCGGCAGCTGCCGGCGAAGATCGCCATCTGGGCGGGCGGCGAGATGACCCGCCGGATTCGCAAGGCGCTGCCGGGCGTGCTGCTGATTCCGGATCATCGCGGCGACGACCGCCGCGCTCGCAGTCATGGCGCGCGCAGTGGAACGAGGCGCCGCGCCTCCGCTGCGGCGCGCTGATCGCCGATCGCCTGCCGCGCTGGCCACTCCCGCGATCAGACCCACCGCCGATGTCGGCGGACGACAACGCAAAAAGTGTCGGGCATCAGCGACGATTTGTCGCAATTCGTGATTTGTGGCGCCAATCTGTCACGAAATTGGTCGTCGAACGGGCATATTCAATGCACATTCTTCGCGCTCGCGACTTGCCGCAATGCTCCGCTCGCAGGTGCATCATTCGCCCTTGTCAAGAAATGAACAAAGGTGCGAAATGGGCTGCCTTGCCCAATCTGCGTGGATTATCCGTGTTTTCGCCGCGCTGCTCATGGCGCTGTCGCCCGGCCTTGCGGTCGCGTCGGCGCGACGGCCCAGGGCGTCGCGCTCAACGCGAGCGCCGGATGCGGCAACGGTCGACCTCGACGTCACGCTTACCACCGTCGGCGCGAACCGGGAGGCATGGCGCGCGACCAACATCGCCGGGGCCACGCTGGTCCAGGGAGAAGGGCCAACCGGGTTCCGAACCTCAGCGGCACGTTCAACGGGTTCTTTCCAGCATCGTGTTCTCGCCGTCGCAGCCGGCCGGCACGTCAAGTCGGCTCCTATGCCTACGTCGGCGAGACGCCGCCGACGCCGCCAACATCGGCCGAGTTCTTCGTTTTCTACAACTGCACGACGCGCGCAGGTCCTGCTGTCGTGTTTCGGTCCCTACGGAACCTGCCCCCAGACGGCGCAGCAGGCGCTGGTCGCGCTGGCGCCCAAGGTGCCGGCGCAAGGGCCCGTTGCCCTGGTGCTCACGGCGTTGCTCGTCGCGGCGGCCGGCGGACTCGCCCTTTCCCGCCGCGCCTGAGGACTCGCACCGTCCTGCGTGGTGATCCGCGCGACCTCGCGTGCGTTGCCTGGCCGTCGCGGTCGCTCCCTGGCGGCCGACTGCCGCCGGTTATCATCCGGTCGCCATGACCACCGCGATCTCGCTTTGGCTCGTCGGCGTCGGCGCCATCGCGCTGCTACGCGGCGTGGGCCGCGTCGACCGTGGCGAGTGGGCGCGAGTCCCTGGTGGCTACGTCGTCGGCGCGCCCCTTGTGTATCTCGCGCGTGCTCTTCGCGTTTACGCTCCTGTGGTTCGCGCTGGCGTGGGTGTTTCGCGCGACGCGCCCGCGGGAGATGCGGATCGGATTCGCGCGCGAGCGCCGCGCCTCTTCCGGGACGAAATGCGCGCGATCGGCCGTTCCGGCCCGCAGCATGGCGCTCTATCGCTTGGCATGCCGCGATCCGCCGCCCGCGCCTGCCCGCGCGCCGGTGCTGCTGCTCCATGGCGTGCTTTGCAATGCGGGCGCGATGCGCGACCTGCGCGCGGAGCTCGTCGCGCGCAAGATCGGTCCCGTCTACACGATGAGCTACGGCCCGCCGCTCGAGTCGATCGAGCTCTTCGTCGATCAGGTGGCCGCGAAGATCGATGCGATCCTCGCGGCCACCGGCGCGTCGCGCGTCGCGATCGTCGGCCACAGCATGGGCGGCATCGTGGCCGGGCGTACCTGCGCCGGTACGGCGGAGCAAAGGTCTCGACGGTGATGACGCTCGGCACGCCGCACCACGGCAGCGTCCACGCGTGGCTCTTTCCGGGGACCTCGCTCGCGCAGCTGCGGCCGGGCAACGCGTGGCTCGCCGAGCTCAACCGCGCCGAAGTCGCGCCTGACGGGCGTTCGCGTCGTGTCGCTGTGGTCATGGCACGATTCGATGGTGGCTCCGCAGACGAGCGCGCGGCTCGACGGCGCGGAAAACATCGCGCTCGTCCGGCATCGGCCACAACGCGCTCGTCGCGAGACCGCAGCGTGTTTGCGCTCGTCGCGGCGGAATTGACGCGCCTGCAGCGGCTAGTCGCAGCGCGGCCCAAGCGGCAGTGCCCGCGTGGCGCCTGGGGTACGAAGCCTGCGGGCACTGCCCTTCGGGCCGCAGCTGCTACCAGTGAATCCCCTGCGTGATCTGGGCGAACGCCATCTGCTCGGCGGTGAGCGGCTGCGGCTCCGCGCCCTTCTTGCCCGCCGCCGCGCTCGAATCCGGGAACATGTTGAATGCCGGTGTTGAGCAGCACCTGCGTGAGCTTCGGCGCGATCGCGTGGCGAGACGGCGCCGAAGATGCCGAGGCGCGTCGCGATCCGCACGGGCCGGTGCACGATCGCCTCGACGACGAGGTCGGCGGCTTCCTCCGGCGACAGCGTCGGGCACGCTCTCGTAGATCTTCGTCGGCGCGATCATCGGCGTGCGCACGAGCGGCATGTTGATCGTCGTGAAGTGGATGCCCTTGTCGAGGAATTCGGACGCCGCGCACGCCGAGAACGAATCGAGCGCCGCCTTCGACGCGACGTAGGCGGAGAAGCGCGGCGCGTTGGACAGCACGCCGATCGACGAGATGTTGATGATGTGGCCGCGCTTCTTCTCGATCATCTTCGGCAGGAAGCCCATGATGAGCCGCAGCGCGCCGAAGTAGTTGAGCTGCATCGTCCGCTCGAAATCGTGGAAGCGGTCGAACGAGTTGATCACGCCGCGCCGGATCGAGCGGCCGGCGTTGTTGACGAGATAAGTCGCAGCGCGCCGTGCTCCTTCAGGACGCGCTGCACGAGCGCGTCGCACGACGCGATGTCGGCGATGTCCGCCGGATAGATCCAGCGCCTTGCCGCCCGCGCGCTCGATCTCCGCCTTCGTCTCGAGGAGCTTCTCCTCGCCGCGCGCGACGAGGATCACCTTCGCGCCGGCGTCGGCGAGCTTCAGCGCCGTCGCCTTGCCGATGCCCGACGACGAGCCGGTGACGACGATCGACCTTGTCCTTGACGCGGCCGGCGAGCGAGCGGTCGATGAAGAGATCCGGGTCGAGGTTGCGCTCCCAGTAATCCCAGAGCTTCGCGGCGTAGGTCTCGAGCCGCGGCACCTCGATGCCCGAGCCCTTGAGCGCCTTCGCGGCCTCGCGGTTGTCGTAGCGCGTCGGCCAGTTGACGAACTGGAACACGTCGCGCGGAATGCCGAGGTCGGTCAGCACGACGCGGATCGCGCGCTTGACCGGCGCGAGCGAGCCGAGGCCGTACAGGATCGGCGCCGGGATGAAGCCGAACATCTTCGCGTTGATGCGCATCGTCATCTGCGGCGCGTGCCCGGCGTCGGCGAAGATGTTGAGCACTTCGCCGATCCGGTGCGGCTCGGGATCGGTCAGGTGGAAGCACTGGCCGTCGAGGCCCTTCTTGTGCGCGAGGTGGTCGAGCGCGTCGGCGACGAAATCCACCGGCACGATGTTGATGCGGCCGCCCTCGATGCCGATCATCGGCATCCACGGCGGCACGATGTCGCGCAGCTTCTGCAGCGTCTTGAAGAAGTAGTAGGGGCCGTCGATCTTGTCGATCTCGCCGGTCTTCGAGTGGCCGACGACGAACCCGGGCCGGTAGATGCGGAACGGCCGCTTGCATTCGCGGCGCACGACGCCTTCGGAGTCGTGCTTGGTCTTGAAGTACGGATGATCGAGGTCTTCGGCTTCCTCGAACATGTCCTCGCGGAACGTGCCGTCGTAGAGGCCGGCCGCGGCGATCGAGCTCACGTGATGGAAGCATCCCGCGCCGATCGCTGTCGGCGAACTGCACCGCGTTCTTCGTGCCGTCGACGTTGGCGATCTGCTGCGCCTCGGCGCTTGCCTTCGAGATCGTAGATGGCGGCGAGATGGAAGAAGTGGTCGATCTTGCCCTTGAGCTTCTTGACGTCCGCCGCGCGCGACGCCGAGCCTGGGCTTCGCGAGATCGCCGTCGATGCCGATGACCTGCTTGTCGTCGGCGCCCCAGCCGCTTCGCGCATCGCCGCGAGCTTCTTCTCGGAACCCTTGCGGACGAGCACGTAGATCGGCTGGCCGCGCCGCAGCAGATTGGCGACGAGGTAGCGGCCGATGAAGCCGGTCGCGCCGGTGACGAAATAGGCCATCTGGAGTCTCCTTGCGGTGGGATATCGGCCAGCCGTGTCGGCGCGCGTCCCGGAACGTGGATGCGTCGAGGCACTCCGGGCGCGGCCGACGGCGATTGTAACTCGCGGCCGCCGCCGACGTCACCGGGCGCTCCGGCCGCGGCGCCGCCGTTAGTTGGTTTGCTCTAGATCGGCTGGCCTAGAATGTCGCGTGGACGCAGCCGGCGCGGCGCGCGACGGCGCTAGCGACGAGGAGAAGGCACGATGTTGAAGAAGGCGAAAGCGGAACAGGCGGCGGCAGAGGCCGGCGCGGCGAAGAGACGGCGCAAGGGGACGGCGAAGAGATGCGGCGCAGGCGGTGCTCGATTCGTCGCACCAGATCTGGCTCGCCGGGACTCGGCGCCTTCTCGCAGGCGAAGCAGGAGGGCGCGAAGCTCTTCGAGACCCTGGTGAAGCAGGGCGAGCAACTGCAGGATCGGACGAAGCGGGTCGCCACCGAGACGGCGGCCGCGGCGCGCGGCGCCGCGACGGCGAAGGCAAAGGAGATGCAGCAAATGGCGGGCGGAACGTGGGACAAGCTGGAGCAGGTCTTCGAGGACCGCGTCGCGAAGGCGCTGTCGAAGCTCGGGGTCTACACGCAGAACGACGTGCAGCGGCTTGCCGCGCGCGTCGACGAGCTCGCGGATGCGGTCAACAAGCTCGTGAAATCGGGCGCCGGCGGCAAGGCTGCCGGCAGCCTGCCAAGCGCGCGCGCGCACGCAAGACGCGGCGCCACGGTCGCGAAAGCGGCAAGAGCGCGGCGAAGCCCGCGGCGAAGACGCGCCGCAAGCGCGCGCTCAAGTACGGTCGCGCGCGTCGCCGCGACGATCTAGTCGCGGTTGAGCTTGTCGACCTGCTTGATGTAGTTCTGCATCGCCTCGTCCTTGCTCATCCCCTTGAGCTTGGACCAGGCGTCGTGCTTCGCGCCGCCGACGAAATCGAAGCCGCCCGGCCGCGCGCCGGTCACGTCGCCCTCGGTCGCCTGCTTGTAATACGAATAGAGCTTGAGCAGCGTCGCGTTGTCGGGCTTCTTCTTCGTCTTCTTGGCGGCCGCGGCGGCGGCTTCGAATTGCGCCTTGACGTCGACTTTCTTCGGGGCGGCCATCGTGCGTCCTCCTTCGGGCCGGTTTTCCGCGTGCGCGGGGTTTGTGCTACTTTAGCGCGAAGGCGAAAGCACGCGCAATTCGCGCGCCGGATCGCTGCCGGCTCGCCCCGCCCTCCGCTCGACTTTCCGCTCCTCTCGAATGACCGGCCCCAAACGCGCAAGAGATGTCCGCGGTCGACACCGCGTGGCTGCGGATGGACCGGCCCGAGCAACCTGATGATGATCAGCGGCGTGCTGGTCTTCGGCCAGCCACGTCCGTTACGAGCGCGTGAAGCGGGTCATTCGACGAGCGCTTCCTGCGCTTTCCGCGTTTCCGGCAGCGGCCGGTGCAACGCCCCGGCGTCGCGTACTGGGAAAACGCGCCCGGATTTTCGATCGACGAGCACGTCGTCTCGCGTGTCGCTTCCGGGTCGCGCCGGAACGAGGGAGTTGCAGGCGCTCGTGAGCCGGCTCGCGAGCCGGCCGCTCGATCCGGCGCGGCCGCTGTGGCAATTTCACCTGGTCGAGAACTTCGCGGGCGGCAGCGCGCTGATCGCGCGCATCCACCACTGCTACGCGGACGGCATCGCGCTCGTCCGGGTGTTGATGTCGATGACCGACGCCGCGCCGAACGGCCCGCCGGCGATGCCGTTTCTCGCCGCGCCGAAGCGCGCAGCGGCGCAAGGCTGCCGACGATCCGCTCGCGGAATTGCTGCAGCCGATCTCCGGCGTGATGAAGATCGTGCGCAAGGTCGGCGCGGCGCTGATCGAGAAGGGCGCCGCGATCTGGAACGATCCCGTCGAAGGCCGTCGCGCTCGCGGAACAGGGCAGCGCGCTCACCGCGGAGCTTGCGAAGCTCGCGCTGATGCCGCAGGACTCGCCGACGCGATTCAAGGGCAAGCCGGGCGTTGCGAAGCGCGTGGCGTGGGCCGAGCCGCTGCCGCTCGACGATATCAAGACCGTCGCCAAGGCGCTGGGCGCGTCGGTCAACGACGTGCTCCTGTCATGCGTCGCCGGCGCGCTGCGCGAGTACCTCGCCGCGCAAGGGCGACGCGACCGACGGCGTGATGATCCGCGCGCTGGTGCCGGTCAACCTGCGTCCGCTCGAGGAGGCCTACCGGCTGGGCAACCAGTTCGGGCTCGTCTTTCTCGACCTTCCGATCGGCATCGACAATCCGGTCGAGCGCCTGTACGCGGTGCGCGCGAACATGACACGCGCTCAAGGGCAGCTTCCAGCCCGTCATCGCGCTGGGCCTGCTGGCGGCGATGGGCGCGGGACCGAAGGTGCTGCAGGAGGAGCTGCTGCACGCGCTGGCGCGCAACGGCACTGCGGTGATGACGAACGTGCCCGGACCGCCGCAGCGTCTCTATTTCGCGGGCGCCGCGATCGAGCGCTTCCTGTTCTGGGTGCCGCAATCGGGCGACATCGGAATGGGCGTGTCGATCCTGTCGTACGCCGGGCAAGTGCAGTTCGGCCTCATCGCGGACCGTGGGCTGTGTCCCGACCCCGATCTCGTCATCGCGCAATTCGGGCCGGAATTCGAAAAGCTCGTGCTCGACCACGCTGCTCTCCCATGGCCGCGCGCGGGCGATCTCGATCCTGCCGTCGCGGCGCAGAGCGGTGGGCGCGGCGTAGGGGCTTACTCGGGCTCGCGAGCAGGCGAGCTCGACGTCCAGACGCTCCATCGCATCCGCGGGCTTGCATTGCGGCCGCTTCCTGGTAGAGCTTCTCGGCCTCGGCCATGCGGGCCTTGCCGAACGAGCAGGATGAGCCCGTTCGCGTATTCGATCCGGGCGATGGCGGAATCCGGATTGAGCTTCAGCGCCTTCTGGTAGTGCTCGAGCGCCGAATCCTTTTTCGCGCCGTACGTCATGCCGGCGACGATGCCGCCGACCTTGTCGATGATCTCGGCCTGATAGGAGCCGAATGCGGTGTGCGCATCGGCGTGCTTGGGCTCGAGCTTGAGCGCGGTGGTGAGCGCGTCCTTGATCTTGCCGCCGAAGCCCTGCGCCAGCGCCTTGGTGATCGAGATGCCCTGGCTGTACCGGCCCAGCGCGTAGGCGTAGAGGTAGTGCGCGTTGGCGTCCTTCGGCGCTTCGCGCCGCCGCGCGTCGCGCCCAGCCGGCCGCTTCCTCGAGCAGCGCGAGCTTCGCGGGCTCCGCTTTCTCGAGGTAGTTCGCGTAGATCATCTGCGCCTTGACCGCGGCGTTGATGCCCGCGCCGCCGGCCTTGCGTCCCGCCGCGACCGCGTCGGCGAACGCGCCCGCGTGGTAATGCCGCCATGCGTCGAGGACGCCGGCGTCCTTCGGCAGCGGCTCGCAGTCGCTCTTGTGCAGCCGCGGCCAGGTTTTCTTGAGGCCCGCGGCGTCGTGCGCATAGGCTTTGTCCGGATGCGGGAATGCGGCCCATTTCTTCGCCATGCGTTTTTCTCCGTCAGAGATAGTCGGCGGCGCAGCCGGTCGAGATAGGCGCGCGCGTCGCCGTCGAGATAGGGTCCGAAGAGCGCCAGCACCTGGTACGCGGCACGGCCGGCATCGCCTTCCGGCCGCGCGTCGGCTGGCGCCCGGCGAACCCGATCGTACGACGGACCAGTAGGCCGCGACGAGCGCGACGTTTTGCGCCAGCGCCTCGATTTCCCGGTCCGACGCGCGCATCGCGCCAGCTTGCACCATGCCGTGGCACAACTGTATCACGGTCGCCGCGCCCTTCCGGAGCAGTGCGCCGAACCGCGCGCCGAGCTTCGCGTCCTGCGACGTGAGCTGGTCGAGATCGCGATAGAGAAACCGGTACTTCCACATCCATTCGAACAGCAGGTGGAGCCACAGCCAGAGATCGTCGACGTCGAGCGTGCCGGTCGCCGCGATCGGCGTAGAGCGGCAGCACGCCGGCTTCGAAGCTGCGTGTACAGCTCGAAGACGATCTCGTCCTTGTTGTCGAAGTGGTAGTAGAGATTGCCCGGGCTGATGTCCATCTCGTCGGCGATGTCCGCCGTCGTGACCTGCGGCGCGCCGTGGCGATTGAAAAGCTCGAGGCTCGTCTCGAGGATGCGTTCGCGGGTGCGGCGGGGACGTTTCTTTCCGCCATGGCCGACTGCCGTGCGAGCGAAGTGGTGCTAGCGCGCCGTGGCGAGCCAGCGCTCGAGATGATCGAGCGTGTGCGCGAGGTCGCGCGTCGTCTGCCGCACGCCTCCGTTGCGCCGGCGCCCGACGTTGAGCGGGCGCGGATCGGTCAGCGCGTCGGCGATCGTCGCGGGCTGGATCCGCGATGCGGTCCGTCCGCAGCGTGACGCCGTGCCGCGCGAGCTGCGGCGCGAGCGTCTCGGCGCGCTCGGCGAGGTTCTGCCGCGTCTTCCGGTAGGCGGCGGCGCACAGGCGCTTGCGCTGCGCGTAGCTGAAGATGCTCGCGAAGAACATGTCCGCGTCCTCGCGGTCGGGCTCGAACAGCACGACGTCCGCCTCCGGATATTGCTGCCGGTACTTGTCCATGCCGACCTTCATCCGCGAGTGGATGATCGCGCGGAACGTCTGCGACAGCACGACGGGGAGGCCGCCGTGACTCAGCTTGTCGACGGTGATGCGGCCGTTGCGCGTCGCGCCGCTCGCGTCGAACGGCACGAGCGGATTGACGCACAGGAGCAGATCGACGCCTTCGTCGAGCGCCACCGACGCGTGCAGCGTCTTGTTGAGCGCGCCGTCGACGAAATACTCGCCGCCGATCCGCACCGGCGGAAAGAGGCCGGGCAGCGCCGCCGAGGCCTCGATCGCCTTCGAAATCGGAACGTCGTCGCGCCCCGGCGCGCCGAAAGTCACGGACGCGCCGGTATCGAGGTTGGTCGCGACGAGGAAGAGCTTGCGGCCGAGCTCGCGGAAATCGTTGGTGCGGCCGGGCGCTGCGAACAGGCGGCTGCAGAAACCGGTCGATCGACGCGGTTGTCGAACATTCCCGTCGGAACCGCGTGCGACAGCGTCGCCAGCGACTCCATCATGCCGCGGCGGAACGGGTCGCGCAGCGTCTGCAGCGTCGCGCGCGCGACGAGCCACGGCACGAGCGCCGCGCGATGCGCGAACTCGGAGAACGCCGGGCGCAGGAAGACTTCCGGCGTCAACGCGGCATCGGCGCCGTCGTTGATGAACAGGCGATACATCTGCGTCGGCGAGATGCCGTTCGCCAGCGCGGCGGCGACGAAGCTGCCCGACGAGACGCCGACGTAGACGTCGAGATCGCCGAAATCGATGCCGTCGAGCGAGTCGGTCAGCGCGAGCAGCGCGCCGACCTCGTAGATCCCGCCCAGCGGACCGCCGCCAGCCAACGCGAGCCCCACGCGGGAACGGCTGTCGTCTCCTGCGTCCGGGCACGTGCTGTCGCGCCCGGCAGCCACAGATCCCGGCATGGAACTCCTCGAACGGTGATGGGCGGCGTCGCGATCCTAACGCATTAGCCGCGCTTCGTCGCGGTCCTGCCGGCGCGCTTTCGCTTTCGCGGACGACCTTGACGGTGCGCGTGGCCCGCTTCGGCGATTTCGCGACCGACTTGCGCGCCTTCGACGCCATCGGCATCTCGAACGCCGGCAGCGTAGCGCGGCAGCACTTGCTGCGCGAAGCTCACGGCCGCGTCGGCCGCTTGCTTCACCGTCGATTCGACGGTGCGGCGCGTTTCCTTCCAGACCGAGTTCGCCATGGAGATCGAAGTCTCGAGGCGATCGCCGACGAAACGGACCGCCTGCGATTCGACGACGGCGCCTTCCTTGACCAGCGTCTTGAACGCGCCGCCGGCTTCCGTTTGCACCCAGTCGCGGGTGACGACGGCGGCGCCGAGGCTCGCGAGCCAGACCTGGCGCGATGCAGCGATGGCGGCTTCGCCGAGGCGATTGGGTTGCAGGGCTTGGGATGATTTCAGCATGATGGTGTCCTTTCGGTGGGTTCCACGTCTCGCGTTTCTTCGCGAACGCACCTAATCTACCGTATCTGGTCTAGAGCAAACACACTAAAGGGAATCCGTGCTGCCGCGCCCGCCACCGGCGGCCCTGATAGACTTCGCGGCGCGACCTGCACCGCCGTTGCAAATCCCCAGGCGATCGATCTTCCCGGCCAGCCCGTTGAATTCCGACAGCACGCCTCAGGCCATGCTCGTGCGCCAGCTGCGCGCGGCTGGCGCAACTGCATGCCGAGCGGCGCGCGGATCCCGCGCTTCGCGCGCGCGCTCGCAGCGCCTCGCCGATTGGCAGGCGACCCGCATGGCAACCACCTACGCGGATCTCGCCGCGCAGCCGCGCTACGCCGACGCGATCGCGTTCTTCCTGTCCGACCTCTATGGCGGCGCCGACTTCGCGCAGCGCGACGCGGACCTCGCGCGCGTCGTCCCCATCATGACGCGGATGCTTCCCGGGCGCGTGATCACGACGATCGCGCGACGCGACGGAGCTCAACGTGGTTTCCCACGAGCTCGACCGCAGCCTGTTTTCTCGGCTGCCGCGAGCCGACGGCATCTTCACCGTCGCCGAGTACTGCGCCGCCTACCGGTGGGTGCCCGACCGTCGCGTGCGTGCGCGCCAGATCGGACTCATCCGGCAAGATCGGCGCCGGTCTCGACGAGTACGTGGGAAAGCCGTTCATCCGCTCGGCGCTCGCGATGATGCGGCGGCCCGCGAGCATCGCCGGCCTGTCGGTGCTGCACGATTTTCTGGAGCGCGGGCTTCCTCGCGTTCCGCAAGATGCGGGGCGCCGGCGAGTTCCTGGCGACGATCGACCGGCGCGAGCGCGAGACTCATGGCCGCCATCTACGAGGGCGAGGACGCGCCATTTGCGGAGCCGGTTCTGCCGGAAATCTCCGCCGCGGATGGTGGGGCGCGCCACGGCGCGAGGTAGCGCGCGGCGCGGGCCTCCGGGCTTCGTACCCCAGGCGCCCGGAGACCCGCGCCGCGCTACCTCGACGCGACGGACGACGCGCTTCCTACTTCGCCTTGCCGAAGTATTTGTCGAACTGCTTGTGCACTTCCGCTTCGATGGTCGGCTTGAGCAGCGACAGCATGAACCCCAGCTCGCAGTCGAGGCGGACCGCATCCTTGCCGACATGGAGCGCGCCCTTGAGGCCCGGGCGATTGAACTCGATGTGGTCGCCCTTCCACGCGTATTCGAGATCGAACCGCTCGTGGAGGTCGGCCGCGACCTTCTCGGCCGCCGCCTTGGCCTTCGGGTGGGACAGCGCGTGCTTCTTTGCGATGGTGATCAGCGCCATGAGTCCGTTCTCCGTACGCGGCCAAGTATAGCCAACGCGTGCGGGCTGCTGCACCGCGGCTGCCAGGGGTTGACATCGGGTTCACAGGGCCATTACTATTCAAACGAACGTTTAATTTAATTTGCGCCTGCGCTGCGGTGCCTCCAGCCGCGACGGTCGCTGACCGGCGACGCGGGAGGAATGCCAGCGCGGACGGGCCAAGGAGTCATTGCAATGGCTGGCAGCGTTCTTCCGATCGGACTCGCACGCCGTCCCACGGTGACCAAGGACAGGATCCTGGACGCCGCGGAGTCGCTGTTCATGGAGCACGGCTTCGAGGCGACGAGCCTGCGCGCGATCACCGCGGCCGCCGGCGTCAATCTGGCGTCGGTCAACTATCACTTCGGCAGCAAGGAAGAGTTGTTCCAGGCGGTGCTGACGCGGCGCCTCGACCCGATGAACCAGGAGCGCCTCGACCTCCTGACGAAGCTCGAGCGCGAATCCGGACCGGCGCCGCTGCGCGTGCGATCGCATCCTGTCGGCGATGTTCGTCCCGGCGCTGCGGCTCGCGCGCGACCCGGAGCGCGGCGGCAAGAATTTCCTCCGCCTGCTCGGGCGCGCCTACGCCGATCCCGCGCCGTTCATCCGTCGATTCCTGGCCGAGCAATACGCGACGATGATCGAGCGCTTCAAGACCGCGTTCGGAAGGGCGCTCCCGGATCTGCCGAAGAAGGAGCTCTCGTGGCGCCTGCATTTCATCATGGGCGCGCTGTCGTACACGCTCGCGGGCACCGATGCGCTTGCGCCTCATCGCCGAGCTCACGCCGGCGGAGACCGGCAACGACGAGGCGCTGCTGCAGCGGCTCGCCCCGTTCCTGCTCGCCGGATTGCAGTCGCCGGTGGCCGATGTCGCCGAGGCTACGCGGAGCGCTGCGGCGGCGCACGGCCGCCGCGCTGACGTGATGACGACCGCCGGTTCGCACCCAGTTATCGCTGAAGGAGTCTTCGATGCTCACCCTCCTCTGGATCGTCGCCGTGCTGGTCGTCGCGCTGGTGCTGGCCTACGTCAATGCCTCGGGCGCGGCGTTCACCGCCGCGTTTGCGGTCGCCCTCGGCGTCGCGTGGTTCGCGCACACGCTGCCGGGCTGGGCGGCGCTCGCTGCTGACGATCGTGTTCGTGCTGCTCGCGATTCCGGCGAACGTGCCGGTGCTGCGGCGCAAGCTCGTGAGCGACGCCGTGCTCGGCGCGTTCCGCAAGCTGATGCCGCCGATGTCGCAAACGGAGCGCGACGCGATCGAGGCCGGCACCGTCTGGTGGGACGGCGAGCTCTTCTCGGGGCGGCCGGACTGGCAGCGCCTGCTCGCGACGCCGATCCCGTCGCTCACCGCGGACGAGCAGCGTTTCCTCGACCACGACGTCGAGGAGCTCTGCGCGATGGTGACCGACTGGGAGACGACGCACGTCTACCGCGACCTGCCGCCGCGCGTGTGGCAATTCATCAAGGACCGCGGCTTTCTCGGGATGAGCATCGCGAAGGAGTACGGCGGTCTGGGCTTCTCGGCCTATGCGCACTCGCAGGTGATGACCAAGCTGTCGACCCACTCGGGCACGGTGTCGGTGACCGTGATGGTGCCGAACTCGCTCGGACCCGGCGAGCTCCTCGCGCACTACGGCACGGACGAGCAGAAGCGCCACTACCTGCCGCGGCTCGCGAAGGGCCTGAGATCCCCTGCTTCGCGCTCGACGGCCCCGACCGCCGGCTCGGACGCGGCGTCGATCCCGGACTACGGCATCGTCTGCTGGGGCGAGCACGAAGGCCGGCGCGTGCTCGGGCTCGCGCGTCACCTGGGACAAGCGCTACATCACGCTCGGCCCGGTCGCGACGCTGCTCGGCCTCGCGTTCCGCGCCTTCGACCCCGATCACCTCGTCGGCGAGCGCGAGGATATCGGCATCACCTGCGCGCTCATTCCGACGTCGCATCCGGGCGTGGTGATCGGCCGCCGGCACATGCCGCTCAACGCCGTGTTCCAGAACGGGCCCAATTCGGGCAAGGACGTCTTCATCCCGATGGACTGGATCATCGGCGGGCAGCCGATGCTGGGCCGCGGCTGGCGGATGCTGATGGAATGCCTCGCGGCGGGCCGCGGCATCTCGCTGCCGTCGTCGGCCACCGGCATGGCCAAGCTCGCGGTGCGCGCCGTCGGCGGCTATGCGCGCGTGCGCCAGCAGTTCAAGACGCCGATCGGCAAGTTCGAGGGCATCGAGGAGGCGCTCACCCGGATGGGCGGCAACCTCTACATGATGGATGCGACGCGCACGCTGACCGCGGCGGCGATCGATCTCGCGCAGAAGCCGGCGGTGATCTCCGGCATCACCAAGCTGCATCTCACCGAGCGCGGCCGGCAGGTCGTCATCGACGGGATGGACGTGCTGGGCGGCAAGGGCATCTGCATGGGACCGTCGAATTTCCTCGGCGCCGCGTACATGCAGATCCCCGTCGCGATCACCGTCGAGGGCGCCAACATCCTCACCCGGAGCCTGATCGTCTTCGGCCAGGGCGCGATTCGCTGCCATCCGTACGTGCTGAAGGAGATCGCCGCGACGCGCGAAGCCGGACGCGGACAAGGCGTCGATCGAGTTCGACGCCGCGCTCTTCGGCCACCTGCGCTTCGCCGTGTCGAATCTCGCGCGCACGTTCGTCATGGGCCTCACCGGCTCGCACTTCGTCGGCGTGCCGGCGCCGATGTCGCGCCGGAAACGCGCCGCTACTACCAGCAGCTCACGCGCTTCTCGGCCGCGCTCGCGTTTCTCGCCGACGTGTCGATGGGCACGCTGGGCGGCGCCCTGAAGCGCAAGGAAAAGCTCTCGGCCCGGCTGGGCGACATCCTGTCGCTCATGTATCTGTGCTCGGCGACGCTGCAGGCGCTACGAGGCCGAAGGCCGGCAGCAAGCCGACGCGCCGCTGATGCACTGGGCGATCTGGGACGCGATGTTCAAGGCGCAGAACGCGTTCGAGGGCGTGATCTCGAACTTCCCGAACCGGTTCATCGCCGCGGTGATGCGCCGCGTCGTGTTCCCGCTCGGCCGGCCCTACGTCGTGCCGTCGGACAAGCTCGGCCACGAAGTCGCGCGGCTCTTGATCGAGCCTTCCGCCGACGCGCGATCGCCTCACCGCCGGCATCTACCTTTCCACCGCGACGGACGATCCGCTGGCGCGAGATCGAGCGCGCGCTCGCGGCGACGATCGCCGCCGAACCGGTCGAGGCCAAGCTGCGGACCGCCGTCAAGGACGGTCGCGTCGACGCGAAGCTGCCGCCGGGCGAGGGCGTCGACGCGCTGACGCGCGCGCGCGGTCGCGGCCGGCGTGATCACTGCCGCGGAGGCCGCGGCGCTCGCCGTGCGCGCGCGAGCTCACCGCCAAAGTGATCCGCGTCGACGATTTCGCGCAGGACCTCGGCGCGTCGGACATGCGGCCCGCGCAGGCCGGCGCCGCAGGTGACGGTCGCGCCGAGCGTGAGGCACAAGGCGGCGGCGTGACGCGGCCGCTCGAGCGCCGGGAAGTGCACAGCCATGAACGAGCCGATCTACATCGTCGACGGCGCGCGGACGCCGTTCCTCAAGTCGCGCAACCGGCCGGGGCCGTTCTCGGCCTCCGATCTCGCCACGGCCGCCGGCCGCGCGCTCCTCGTGCGCCAGCCGTTCGCGCCGACGGAATTGGACGAGGTGATCCTGGGCTGCGCGGCGCCGTCCGTGGACGAAGTGAACATCGGCCGCGTCGTCGCGCTTGCGGATGGGCTGCGGCATGAAGGTGCCCGGCTGGACCGTGATGCGCAATTGCGCGTCGGGGATGCAGGCGCTCGATTCCGCGGTCAACAACATCCGCGCGGGGCGCTCGAACCTCGTGCTCGCGGGCGGCGTCGACGCGCTGTCGCGCGTGCCGCTCCTCTACTCCGATGCGATGGTGCTGTGGCTCGCGAACTGGTACGCCGCGAAGACGCTTCGGCCAGCGCGTCGCGCTGGCGGCGAAGTTCAAGCTCGGCTACCTCGCGCCGGTGATCGGCATCATGAAGGGCCTGACCGATCCGATGGTGGGACTGCTGATGGGCCAGACCGCGGAGAACGTCGCGTTCCGCTTCGGCATCACGCGGCGCGAGATGGACGAATTCGCGGCGCGCAGCCACGCGCGCGTGCTGGCGGCGCAGAAGGCCGGATACTACGACGGCGAAGTCGTGCCGCTGTACGACGCGAAGCGGCAAGCTCTACGCGCAGGACGACGGCGTGCGCGAGGATTCGACGCGTCGACAATCTCGCGAAGCTCAAACCGTTCTTCGATCGCAAATACGGCAACGTCACCGCCGGCAACAGCTCGCAGATCACCGACGGCGGCGCGTGGCTCGTGATCGCGTCGGAGCGCGCCGTCGAGAAGCACAAGCTGACGCCGCTGGGCCGCATCGTCGACTCGGAATGGGCGGGGCTCGATCCGGCGGAGATGGGGCTCGGGCCCGTGCACGCGGCGACGCCCATCCTCACGCGCCACGGCCTCGGCCTCAACGACCTCGACGCGTGGGAGATCAACGAGGCGTTCGCGGCGCAGGTGATCGGTTGCGAGCGCGCGTGGCAGAGCGCCGACTACTGCACGAAGGAGCTCGGGCTTCCGTCCGCGCTGGGCGCGCTCGACGAAGCGAAGCTCAACGTCGACGGCGGCGCCATCGCGCTCGGCCATCCGGTCGGCGCTTCGGGCGCGCGGATCGTCCTCCACGTGCTGAACGTGCTGAAGCGCACCGGCGGGCGGCGCGGAATGGCCGCGATCTGCATCGGCGGCGGCCTCGGCGGCGCGATGCTCGTGGAAAGGGTCTGACGCCGCCGAGCTCGCGCGAATGCCCCGACAACATCAAGAAAGCGAACTCGCGATGCAACACTGGACTCTCGCCCGCGATGCCGACGGCATCGCGCGGCTGACGCTCGACCGCGCCGGCGCGTCCACCAACACGCTCGGCGCGCCGGTGCTCGCGGAGTTCAACGAGGCGCTCGACCAGCTCGACCGCGATCCGCCGCGCGGCCTCGTCATCGCGTCGGGCAAGGCGAGCGGCTTCATCGCGGGCGCCGACGTCGACGAGTTCAAGGCGATCGGCGACGAGTCCGCCGCGCTCGCGCATCGTGAAGCGCGGCTGGGACACCTTCGAGCGCCTCGCCGCGGTGCAGCTATCCGACGGTGGCGCTCGATCCGCGGCTTTTGCCTCGGCGGCGGACTCGAGCTGGCGCTCGCCTGCCGCTACCGCGTCGTCGTCGACGAGCCCGGGACGCGGCTCGGCCTGCCCGAAGTGATGCTGGGCATCGTGCCCGGCTGGGGCGGGATGAAGCGGTTGCCGCGGCTCGCCGGAGCGCCGGCGGCGCTCGACCTCATGCTCACCGGCCGCACGATCGATGCCCGCCGCGCGAAGCGGATCGGCGTCGCGGACGAATGCGTGCCGGCGCGGATCATGGAGAACACGGCGCGCGGCATCCTGAAAGCGCTGCCGCCGCCGCGGCGGCTCGGCTTTCCGCTGTCGCTGACGCTGAATCCGCTGGTGCGCCGCGATCATCGCCGCGCAGGCGCGAAAGCAGGTCGCGAAGCGCGCGCGGCGCGAGCACTATCCCGCGCCGTACGCGATCCTCGACATCTGGGTGAAATACGACGGCAACGCGCTCGCCGTGCCGGCCGTCCGATCCGGCGTCGATCCCGTCGCTCCTCAAGACGCCGACCGCCGCCAACCTGATCCGGCGTGTTCGGATTGCAGGAGCGGCTTGAAATCGCTCGGCAAGGAAGGCGGGTTCAAGGCGGCGCACGTCCACGTCGTCGGCGCCGGCACGATGGGCGGCGACATCGCGGCGTGGTGCGCGCTGCGCGGATTGACGGTCACGCTGCAGGATCAGAACGCCGAGCGGCTCGCGCCCGCGATGGGCCGCGCCGCGAAGCTCTTCGCCGAGCGCCTGCGCGATCCGCGCCGCGTGCGCGATGCCGATGGACCGGCTGATTCCGGACGTCGCCGGCGACGGCGTCGCGCGCGCCGACGTCGTCATCGAAGCGATCTTCGAGAACGTCGAGGCGAAGCGCAGCCTGTTCGCCGCCGTCGAGGCCAGAGCGAAGCCGGGCGCGATCCTCGCGACCAACACGTCGTCGATTCCGCTCGAGGACATCGCGACGGCGATGGCCGATCCGACGCGGCTCATCGGGCTCCACTTCTTCAATCCGGTCGCGAAGATGATGCTGGTCGAGATCGTGATCGGACGACAGACGCGGCCCGAGCTCACCGCGCCGGCCGCGGCGTTCGTCCGCCAGATCGATCGAGTTGCCGCTGCCGGTGAAGAGCGCGCCGGGCTTCCTCGTCAACCGCGTGCTGGCGCCGTACCTGATGGCGGCGATGCGCTGCGTGGACGAAGGCATCGCCCCGGAGACGGTGGACGAGGCGGCGCTCGCGTTCGGAATGCCGATGGGCCCGATCGAGCTCGCCGACACGGTCGGACTCGACATCTGCGTCGCGGTCGGCAAGATGCTGACGCCCGACGCCGACGCCGCCGAAGAAGCTGACCGAGCTCGTCGCGGCGGGACACCTCGGCCGCAAGACCAAGCGCGGCTTCTACGACTACGCGAGCGGCAAGCCGGCGAAAGTCGGCGCCCGGCGCCGCACCGGCCGGACTCGCTGAGCGCCTCATCGCACCCTTCGTGGCCGAAGCCAAGGCGGCGCTCGCCGAAGGCATCGTCGCCGACGCCGATCTCGTCGATGCGGGCGCGATCTTCGGCACGGGCTTCGCGCCCTTCCGCGGCGGTCCGCTCCACTACGCCGCAGCACAAAGGCTGAGCGCACGGCTGAGCCGCGCCGGCGCAATGCCGGCGGCTTCTGGTGTAGCATCCCGCGCGGAAGACGGCGCAAGCGCAATGGCCGCCTGCGCACGTGCGCGGATGCCGGACGAGGCCCGTGGCCCATGCCCGCGCGCCGCATCCTTCGGGAGGAGATCGTGGACAAGATCTGGCTCAAGCACTATCCCGAAGGGCGTTCCCGCCGAGATCGACGTCAACGACTACGCGTCGATCCGCGAAGTGTTCACGGAAAGCGTCGGCCGGTTCGCGGATCGTCCCGCCTACACGTGCATGGGCAAGACGATCACGTTCCGCGAGCTCGACCACGCTGTCGGCCGCGTTCGGCGCCTACCTGCAGGCGAACGGCTGCGAGAAGGGCACGCGCGTCGCGCTGATGATGCCCAACATCCTCCAGTATCCGGTGAGCCTGTTCGGCACGCTGCGCGCCGGGTGCACGGTGGTCAACGTCAACCCGCTCTACACGGCGCGCGAGCTCGAGCACCAGCTCGCCGATTCCGGCGCCGAGGTGATCGTCGTCGTCGAGAATTTCGCGCGGACCGTGCAGGAGGTGCTCGGCAAGACCAAGGTCCGCACGGTGATCGTCACCAGCATCGGCGAGCTCCTCGGGCTTCAAGGGCATCATCGTCGACCTCGTGCTGCGCCGCGTGAAGAAGATGATCCCGGCGTGGAGCTGCCGGGATCCGTCCGGTTCTCCGACGCGCTCGGCGGCGGGTCGCGCCGGCAAGCTCGAGCGGGTGCCGATCGGCCACGACGACATCGCCTTCCTGCAGTACACCGGCGGCACGACGGGCGTGGCGAAGGGCGCGGTGCTCCTGCACCGCAACATCATCGCCAACCTGCTGCAGGCGCGCGCGTGGCTGCGGCCGTTCCTGGGCGACTCGCGCGAAGTCATCATCACGCCGCTGCCGCTCTATCACATCTTCTCGCTGACCGCGAACTGCCTCACGTTCATGACGCTGGGCGGCGAGAACATCCTGATTCCGAATCCGCGCGACATCCCCGGCTTCATCACGGAGATGGGCAAGTACAAGTTCACGGCGTTCACCGGCGTCAACACGCTGTTCAACGCGCTCGTGAACAACCCGGAGTTCGCGAAGCTCGACTTCTCGTCGCTCAAGATGACGCTGGGCGGCGGGATGGCGGTGCAGGAGGCGGTCGCGATCAAGTGGAAGGAGATCACCGGCTGCCCGCTGATCGAGGCCTACGGACTCACCGAGACCTCGCCGGCGGCCACGATCAACCCGCTCGACCTGCCCGCCTACAACGGCTCGATCGGGCTGCCGATGCCGTCGACGGAAATCGTGCTGCGCGACGACGCGGGCAAGGACGTGCCGCTCGGGCCAGCCCGGCGAGATCTGCATCCGCGGCCCGCAGGTGATGGCGGGCTACTGGCAACCGGCCCGACGAAACGGCGAAGGTCATGACCGCCGACGGCTTCTTCATGAGCGGCGACATCGGCGTGATGGACGAGCGCGGCTTCGTGCAAGATCGTCGACCGCAAGAAGGACATGATCCTGGTCTCGGGCTTCAACGTGTATCCGAACGAGATCGAGGGCGTGGTCGCGATGCATCCCGGCGTGCTGGAGTGCGCGGCGGTCGGCGTGCCCGACGCGAAGTCGGGCGAGGCGGTGAAGCTCTTCGTCGTGAAGAAGGACGACAGCGCTGACGGCCGACGACGTGCTGAAGCACTGCCGCACGCATCTGACCGGCTACAAGATGCCGCGCGACGTCGAGTTCCGGAAGGAGCTGCCGAAGTCCAACGTCGGCAAGATCCTGCGCCGCGAGTTGCGCGACGAGGCGAAGAAGGCGGCGGCCTGAGCGCGCTCGGCGTCGCGGATGCCCGCGATGCCCGACGACCCGCGCACGCCTGCCCGGCCGGGAGCCCGCGCTGCGCGTGGTTCCGATGCCGGCCGACGTCAACCAGCACGGCGACATCTTCGGCGGCTGGGTGATGTCGCAGGTCGACATCGCCGGCGGCGTCGTCGCGGCGCGGCGGGCGCGCGGCCGGGTCGCGACGGTGGCCGTGAACTCGTTCGTGTTCAAGGAGCCGGTGCTGATCGGCGACGTCGTCGAGCTTCTACGCCGAAATCATCCGCGTCGGCCGGACCTCGATCACCGTCGACGTCGAGGTCTATGCGCAACGCAATCCGGCCGATGTGATCTGCGTCAAGGTGACCGAAGCGTGCCTCACGTATGTCGCCGTCGGACGCCGATCGACGGCCGCGGGAATTGCCGCCGGAGTGAGCGCCGCTAGCCGCTCAAGGCGCACGCTTGGAAGCCGACACCGGCGCATCTTGCCCAAAAACAACACCTCGGCGGGCGCCCGAAAGCCGGTGTCCGCGGACGGTGCGACGCCCTGCCTCGGGGTGTATAGTCAATCGAGCGTTTCTCCGAGCGGTCTCCGGCACGCGCGCCTCCGGGAATCGCAGCAAGAACGCACAACCGATTTCGGCGTGCTACTCCCCGGGGTTGCGCCGCAAGACGACAACACGAGGAGAGCTCAGCCATGACGACACCCTTCCGTCGCACCACGGATTGCCTCGGCCGTTTCCGGCATCGCGCTCGCGCTCTGCCGCCGGGCAGGCGTTCGGTTCGGCGTTCGCGCTGGCCGAGCAGAATGCGATGGGACTCGGCAACGCCTTTGCCGGCGCCGGGGCCACCGCCGAGGATGCGAACACCGTGTGGTATCAACCCCGCGGGTCTCGCGCGGCTCAATTTTCCGCAGGCCGAGGCCGGCGATCCACGTGATCATCCCGTCGTGCCAAGTTCCAGAACGCGAACTCGCAGGCGGCGCTCCTGCAGCCGCTGGGCGGCACGGGCGGCGACGCCGGCAGCGCGCGCGTTCGTGCCGAACCTGTACGGATCGATGGCCATCAACGACAGCATCCACGTCGGGATCGGCGTCAACGTGCCCTTCGGCCTCAAGACGGAATACGACGACGGCTGGCTCGGCCGCTATCAGGCGCTCAAGTCCGAAGTCAAGACGATCAACATCAACCCGGCGATGTCCTGACAAGGTGACCGACCAGTTCTGGATCGGCGCCGGCGCGAACTATCAGCATTTCGAGGCGACGCTCACCAACAACGTCAACTACTCGGCGGCGCTGGCGCAGGGCTAGCGGTCAGGCCGCCGCGGCCGGCCAGATTCCCGCGGCGCAGGCGCGGGCATTGAGTCGGGGCGACGGCCGGCCTCGATTCGTTCGCCAAGGTCACCGGCGACGACTCTGCGTGGGGATGGAACGTCGGCGCGATGTTCAGCTTCAACGGCGACGCCAACAACGACCCCGGCGCGGGAAGAATCGGCCTCGCCTATCGGTCGAAGCTCAAGTACCACGTCGTCGGCAGCGTCAACTTCACGAATCCGACGCCGCCGACGCTGACCGGCGCGCTCGCTCCGCTTCAACCCGCGTCGTGGCCGTCGTCAGCAGCACGAGTCAACCAGACGCGCCTCTACAACGGCGGCGTGATCGCTCGACATCACGCTGCCGGACTCGGCGTCGCTGTCGTATTATCAGACAGCTCAACGACAAGTGGGACATCCTGGCCGACGTCACGTGGACCGGATGGAGCAGCATCCAGGAACTCGCGGATCGCTGCGCACGACCGGCAGCCGTGCTTCAAGTGCTGCCCGAGAATTTCAAGGACACGTGGCGCTATTCCGTCGGGCGTCAACTACCACTACGACGACAAGACCGTGCTGCGCGCGGGCGTTGCCTACGACCAGTCGCCGGTCAACAACGTCGACCGCGGCGCCGCGTCTGCCCGACAACGACCGCACGTGGCTAGCGGTCGGCGGCCGATACAAGTACTCGTCCGCGCTCAACTTCGATGTCGGCGCGCGCGTACATCTTCGTCAAGGATCCGTCGATCAACAGCGTCGGGGCAATCCGGCCCGCCCAGCATTGCGGCCACGGGCTCATCAACGGCGAGTACGAGCAGCCACGTCGTCATGGTGTCCGGCCAGATGAACTACCGGTGGAGATAGGTCACGCGTAGGTCGCCAGGCGATTCCATCGCATCGGCGGCCGCAAGCGGGCTGCCCGTTCCGCGGGCGGCCCGTTTTTCACTGGCGCGGCGCTGTGCACGCGGAGGCTCGCCGCCTTCATCAGGAGGACCGAGCAATGCGCAAGCTGTTGATCGCGGGTATCACGGCGCTTTCGCCGCGACGGCGCTTCGCCGCGGAAGTCGGCGGGGTCAAGCTCGACGACAAGGTCGCGCGTGGGCGGGCAGGAGCTCGTGCTGAACGGCGCGGGGATTCGCACGCCGCGCCATTTTCAAGGTGTACGTCGGCAGCCTCTACCTGCCGGCCAAGGCGAGCGATCTCGCCGGCGTGCTGGCGAAGGCGCCGCGGCGGATCCAGATGAACCTGCTGCGCGACGCTCTCCGCCGACCAGCTCGTCGACGCGCTGAACGACGGCCTGAAGGACAACAACACCGAAGCCGAGCTGGCGGCGGTCAAGGCGCAGACCGACCAGCTCGACGACGATCATGAAGGTCGTTCGGCGAGGTGAAGGAAGGCAACGTCGTCACGCTCGATTTCGTCGACGACGCGCACGGCGGTCGGCTTCAACGGCGCCGCGAAGGGAGCGATTCCCGGCGAGGCGTTCAACCGCGCGCTGACCAAGATCTGGCTCGGCGACAAGCCGGTGCAGGCCGACCTCAAGAAGGCGATGCTGGGCGGCTGATCGGCGTCGCTCGCATGCCGGATTTCTGGCCTTCCTGCGGCTACCGGCTGCTGACGGTCGGCGCCGACGGCCGGCTCGACCGTCACCGACGATTTCCTGCGCGCGTCGCTGCTGCGGCCCGAGCTCGCGCCGATTCCCGAATCGTGCGCGGCCGAGCTCGCGCTGCACGAGAAGCTGATCGCGACGCCGCGCGCCGCGGTCGCCGCGAGCGAGCTTGCGCGCGATCGCCGACGCCGACGCGCGCGAGAACTACGGCATCTGGCTGCGGTTCCGGGAGCGCATCGCCGCGGCGCCGTCGCTCGAGGCCGCCTACGTCGCGCTGTTTCGCGAGGGCGTCGACGTGCCGCCGCTCCTCGTGCACCAGCTGACCGAGATCCTGTTGCGGCACATCCTCGGCGCCGGCGGCCGATCCGATCGAGGCGCGCGCCGCCGAGATGCTGTTCCGGACGCAGAAGATCGCCGTGACCGCCGGACGGCGCGGTGATGGCCGCCGACCGAGCCACCGTCGAGCTGCTCGCGTCGACCGGCGGCTTCGGCAGCCTCGGCGAGCTCCTGCAGCAGAACCGCACGCCGCTGCGCACGATCGATCTCGACACGCTCGACGCCGGCAACGCGACGGCTACTGGGACCGCGACGAGCGGCACGATCTCGCGATCAGCCTGAACCGCGGGCGCCCGGCGCTCGAGGCGCTTTGCCGCGTGCTGGAGAAATGGATCGCGCACTTGCTGGGCGTGGCCGTCGACGATCCGCCCGCAGAGCGAGATCGACGACAAGCGGTGGGTGTGGCACGTCGGCCTCGACGCCGAGGCGAGCGCCCTGCTGAACGACCTGTACAATCGCGTCGACGTCGACGATGCGCGGATGGGACGCCTGCTCTGCCTGTTCGAGCTCACGTTCGCGAATCCCGGCGACATGCGCCCGCCGATCGCCGGCCGTCCCGTCTATCTCGCGATGGCGATGGATGCCGACGGGCGGCTCAAGCTCAAGCCGCAGAACCTCCTGCTCAACCTGCCGCTCGCCCGGCCGCAATGAATCGCGGACGTCGAGCGACGGCCGATCGTTCTCGGATGCTCGCGATGAGACTCTCTTCGCCCTTCTGGCCGTTCGCGCGTCTCGGTGCGCGCACGCCCGCGCACCGCGCGGTCAGACCGCCAGCCCCGCACCGCGCCGCAGCCGGAAGCACAAGACGCCGAGCAGCCGCTCGCGCCGCTCGCCTGGCTCGAGGGCTGCTGGCGCGGCACCGCCGGTCCGCGCGAGTTCCGGGAGCAGTGGATGCCGCTGCAGGGCGCGATGATGATCGGCGTCGAGCCAGACGATCGAGAAGGGCGCGACGCAGGGCTACGAATACCTGCGCCTCGAAGCCGCGGCCGGACGGCGTCTTCTATGTCGCGTCCCCGTCCGGCAAGCGCGGAAGCCGCGTTCCGGTTCGAGGCCAGACCGTCGACAAGACGATGGACCGCAACGACGCGGTCTTCACGTTCGTCAATCCCAAGCTCGAATTTCCGCAGCGGATCGCCTATCGCCGCGCCACGGAAGGCTGGCTGTACGCGACGGTCGAGGGCACGGTCGGCGGGCGGAGCGCAAGGCCACCGTATCCGATGCGCCGGATCAACTGCGAATCGGGCGAGTTCATCCCGCGTTGAGCGGGCGATGCCGCCGCCTTCCGCGCTCGAGAACTTGAGAAGCTGCTCGCGGCGGGCAAGGACTGGCGCGTTGCTCCGGTTTTCGCTCGGCAACGAGCACCTGAAGGCCGGCGATGCGCCACGCGCCGCCGAGCATCTTGCGCGCGCCGTCGCGCTCGATCCCGACTTCACCGCCGCGTGGAAGCTCTACGGCAAGGCGCTCGCGGCGGCCGGCGCGCGACGGCGAAGCGCTTGCGGCCTACAACGCCGGCATCGCGGTCGCCGGCAAGCGGGGCGACAAGCAGGCGGAGAAGGAGATGCGGGTGTTCGCGCGGCGGCTGCAAAGCAGCGAGGTCGGAGCACGTAGTCATTCGCGACGGCCGGGCAGGCCATCACCGCGAATCTGCGTGCGATTCCTGCAGGTCTGCCGCGCCACGATCGCTTCCACGCCGCGGTTGGCAAGCGCGTCCGCGCGCTCGTTGCCCGGATGGCCGTTGTGACCCTTGACCCAGTGCCAGTTCACGTCGTGCCGCGCGGCGAGCGCGTCGAGCTCGCGCCAGAGCTCGGCGTTCTTGACGGGCTTCCGGTCGGCGGTCTTCCAGCCGTTCTTCTTCCAGCCGTGGATCCAGGTCTCGATCCCGTTCTTCACGTACTGCGAGTCGGTGTAGATCGCGACGACGCAACCGCGCTGCAGCGACTCGAGCGCGCGGATGACCGCGGTCAGCTCCATCCGGTTGTTGGTCGTCGCGGGCTCGCCGCCGAAGAGCTCCTTCTCGCGGTCGCCGCAACACGAGCAGCGCGCCCCAGCCGCCGGGCCCGGGGTTGCCCTTGCACGCGCCGTCCGTGTAGATCGACGACCGTACGCGCCTCGCACGTACGTGTGCCACTCGCGTCGCGTCAGCGCTGCTCGCCCCGGGCATGCGCTTCGGCTCGCCCGCTCGCTCATTCGACGCTCGATGCACTGGCGCGCCTGCCGCGGCGCCGTGGCGAGGCCGTTCTCGCGGCGCTCCCACGCGCGGCGTGATGACGCGCATGCCGAGGACCTTCTTCGTCGCGCGCAGGTAGTAGACGCCGCCCGCCGATCGGCCACCAGCGGTCGCCGGCGGCCTCGAAGAAACCGAACCGCGCGCGCCATTTCTCGCTCGTCGAACGGCGGCACGTAGCAGTCGAGGCCGCCGCCGGTCACCTCGAAGCCCAGCAACGCGAGCCAGTCCTTCGAGCCGGTACAAGCGCGATGAAGCTGCCGTTCCATGGCGGCGATCTCGCCGCGTCCGAAATAGCGCTTGCGCGCCGAACAGGCTGAACGGATTGAAGCCCGAGATGACGATCTGTCCTTCGGCGCGCATCGCGCGATAAACCTCGCGCAGCAGCTGATGCGGATCGCTCGTGAACTCGAGCGCGTGCGGCAGCACGATGAGGTCGAGCGAGTTCTCGGCGAACGGCAGCCAGTGCGGATCGGCGAGGATCTCGCGCGGGCGGCGCCGAGTCGACGCGTCCACCGCGACGGCGATCCGGCTTTGCGCGAGGAACGGGCACTCCGGCAGTCCGATCTGGATGGCCGTGAAAGCCGAAGATGTCGGCGACGGTCCGGTCGAACCAGGCCTGCTCGCGCGCGAGCAGATAGCGTCCGAGCGGCGTCGCGAACCAATCGGCGAGCGTACGTTGTAACGCGTCCCGCCGCGTCCGGAAGAAGCGTCCATGCCGGCGATTATCCCCATCCCCGCCGTCACCGACAACTGCGCTCAGCTCATGTCCCGGCCCGGCGAGCATTGCGCGAGCGTCAAGGTTGACGCTGGACCGGCCACCGCCTACCATCGCCGCAGCGCTCACGCGCCCCACGATCGATCGAGTTGCGACCAAGCCTTCTTTCGCTGTTGCCCTTCGGGCTCGCGGTGCTCGCTCGCCGCGTGCGCGACGCCCGGCCCACCGCCCGTCGCGCCTCCGCCCGAGGTCGCGACGCCCGCGCCCGCACCGGCTGAACGCCGTTGCGGAGGTCGCCGACCGCCGCCGCCGACGCCGTTGCCGCAATGCCGCTCGCCGCCGCAGGCGAGCTCGAAGCCGCTGCCGCCGCCGCGCCGAGGACCTCTGGGCGCGCATCCGCCGCGGTTTCGCGATGCCGGACATCGACGACGCGCTGGTCGCGAAATGGGAGCAATGGTACGTATCGCGGCCTGACTACGTCGCGCGCATGATCGATCGCAGCCGGCGCTATCTCTACTACATCGTCGTCGAGGTCGAGCAGCGCGCGCATGCCGCTCGAGATCGCGCTGCTGCCGATGGTCGAGAGCGCGTTCAACCCGAACGCGATGTCGGTCGCGCCGCGCGTCGGGCATCTGGCAGTTCATGCCGGCGACCGGCACGCACTACGGGCTCAAGCAGAACTTCTGGTTCGACTCCCGGCGCGACGTCGTGGCCGCGACCGACGGCGCGCTCAACTACCTGCAGAAGCTCCACGGCGACTTCGGCGACTGGCAGCTCGCGCTCGCCGGCTACAACTGGGGCGAAGGCAATGTCGGCGCGCGCCATCGCGCGAGAACCAGCAATCGGGGCTGCCCGACCGACTATGCCGAGCCTCAAGATGCCGGACGAGACGCGCAACTACCTGCCGCAAGCTGCAGGCGCTCAAGAACATCGTTCGCGACCCCGAGAAGTACGGCGTCGCAGCTTGCCGACATCCCGGATGCGCCGTATTTCGCCGTGGTCAAGATGGACGCGCAAGATCGACGTCAAGGTGGCGGCGCAGCTCGCCGAGATGCCGGTCGACGAGTTCCTGTACCTCAATCCGCAGCACAACCGCCCGGTCATCGCCGGGGCCGACGACTACGCGATCCTGCTGCCCATCGACAAGGCCGAGTTGTTCGCCGCCAAGCTGCAGCTCACCAACCAGCCGCTCGTGTCGTGGCAGGCGTACCGGATGAGGAACGGCGAGACACTGCAGCAGGTCGCCGCGAAATTCGGGATGGAGGTCGAGGCGCTGCGGGCCGTGAACGGCATCGGCGCGAAAGCCAAAGTGCCCGTCGGCCACACGCTGCTCGTTCCGATCGCAGGGCCGCGCCGACGCCGCGGCCGACACGCTGTCGCACGCCGTGTTCACGACGGTTCCGCAGGGCCGGACGTTCTACTACCGCGTCAAGCGCGGCGACACGCTCGCGGGCATCGCGCCGCGCTACTCGGTGTCGCCAGCCGGACATCAGGCGCTGGAACGGTCTCACGACAGGACAGCGTCGATGGCCGGGCAGGCGCTGCGCATCACGAGCGATCTCGCGCCGACCGCCGGCAAGGCGAAGCGCGCGGCCGGGAGCACTTCGAAGCGCGCGGCCGGGACGATCCCAAGCGCACGGCCGGACGATCCGAGCGAAGCCAGCGCGCAGACGGGCAACGCGAAGCACGCCGTGGCCACCAAGGCGTCCGGCAAGACGACAGCCAAGCCCGCACCTGTGAAGAAGGCGCCCGGTCGCCAAGCCAGGCGCGCGGCCGCTGGCGGCTGACGCACCGGCTGCGCCGCTGCCATCCGCGCGCCGCCGGCGCGGAGCAACCCGGAATGAAAACAGGCGACGCATTGCGCGTCGCCTGTCTTGTCGTCCGCCGGAGTTCCGTGGCGGGCTTGCTGCCGCGGAGTGCTACTTCTTCGCGCCTTCTTCTTGGCGGCCTTCCTCTTCTTCGGGGCGGCCTTCTTCTTGTCGCCTTCTTCTTCGTCGTCTTCTTCGCCGCCTTCTTCTTCGGGGCGGCCTCTTCTTCGCCTTCTTCTTCGGTCTTCTTTGCGGCCTTCTTCTTCGTGCGTCTTCTTTGCGGCCTTCTTCTTCGTGGTCTTCTTTGCAGCCTTCTTCTTCGTCGTCTTCTTTCGCCGCCTTCTCTCTTCGGCGCTGCCTTCTTCTTCGTCGCCTTCTTCGCGGCCTTCTTCTTGGCGCCGCCTTCTTCTTCGCCGCCTTCTTCTTGGTCGCTTTTTCTTCGTCGCTTTCTTGGGCGCCGGGGCCGCAGCGGCCGGCGTCATCATCGACATCATGTCAGCCATTTCGTTTCTCCTGTCTGAGTTGCTGTAACTGTTATGGTGCTTCTACATCGGCGCAAGCGGCGCTGGAGCTGTCCTGAAGTCGTCAATTGAACCGCAACCTCTTGACAAACCCACTGCTACCTGCTGCCTGAATTCTAGCCACATTTCTGTTGAATTGCAAGATTTCTCCGCCGATTCCTCGCGTTGCATGCGCGCGATTGTTGCGGGATACGCACATCGAAAAAACGTGGTCCGCAGCCCGTCAATGCATCGCGCGAATGCAATTGCGGCAGCACGGATTCGCGCGCGGAAAAGATCCGCGGCGTCCTCGCGCGGACGGACGAGATGCATGCGCTCGCCGGCGACGACGACCTCGCACGCGCGCGGGCGCGAGTTGTAGTTGGAGCTCATCGCGAACCCGTACGCGCCCGCGCCGCGCACGGCGAGGAGGTCGCCGCCGCCCAATGCGCAGCAGGCGGTCGCGCGCGAGGAAATCGGCGCTCTCGCACACCGGTCCGACGATCTCCCAGCGGCGTGCCGGCACGTCGCGCGGACGCACCGCGTCGACGTCGTGCCACGCGTCATAGAGCGCGGGACGGAGGAGGTCGTTCATCGCGGCATCCACGATCGCGAAGTTGTGGTCCCCGCCCGGCTTGAGGTACAGCACGCGCGTCAGCAGCACGCCCGCATCGCCGACCAGGAACCTGCCCGGTTCGAACAGGAGCTCGTGTTCCGCGCGCACCCGCGCCCGCCTCACGGCGAGCGCGAAGGCATACGGATCGATGGTTTCCTCGTCGTGGTAACGGATGCCGAGCCCGCCGCCCAGGTCGACGTGGCGCAGCGCGATCCCGTCGGCTTCGAGCCGGTCGACGAGCTCGAACATCTTCCCGGCGGCCTCGACGCAGGCCGACGATTTCGGTGATCTGCGAGCCGATGTGGCAGTCGATGCCGTGCACCTCGATACGCCGGAAGGCCGGCGGCGCGCCGGTAGAGTCGCGAGCGCATCTTCGAAGGCGACACCGAACTTGCTCTCCTTGAGACCGGTCGCGATGTAGGGATGCGTCTTCGGGTCGACGTCGGGATTCACCCGCAGCGAAATCGGGGCGATCCTGCCCGCGCGTCGGGCGATCGCATTCGAGCGTCTCGAGCTCGGCGGCCGATTCGACGTTGAAGCACCGGATGCCGGCCGCCAGCGCGGCTTCCATTTCGGCCGCGCGTCTTGCCGACGCCGGAGAACACGATCTTCGCCGGATCGCCGCCGGCGGCGATGACCCGCGCCAGCTCGCCGCCGGAAACGATGTCGAAGCCGCTTCCGAGGCGCGCGAGGATGTTCAGCACAGCCAGGTTGGAATTTGCCTTGACGGCGTAGCAAACGAGATGAGGAACGCCGTCGAACGCGGCGTCGAAAGGCGCGAAACCGCATCCTCGAGCGCCGCGCGCGAATAGACGTAGCACGGGGTGCCGAAGCGCTCGGCGAGCGCCGACAGCGGCACGCCCTCGGCGTGGAGTTCGCCGCCGACGCGAGAGAATGCGGTCACGGTCGCGGTTCTGGCGTCTTCGGCGGGGACGCCGCGGCGGCGATTCGGTCGAAGCCGCCGGCTGCGCTGCCGAGCGCTGGCGGCGGCCGCGGGTGCCGGCGGCAGCTTCAGCGGCCCTTACGCCACACGCGCGACGAGCGGTGCGAGGCCGACCGCTGCCGCGACAGAGCGGCGACCATGCGAAACCGGGCGATGAAATCACGTAACATCCGGTGGAATCCTAACAGGAATGCGCTCGATGCACCACGTTATCCGCGGAATCCGGCCGCGAACCGGGGCGCCGGCAATGTCCGGTCGGACGCGGACGCGGAGCGGGCATGATCACCGAAAGCGAATTCATCGCCGCCGACCGATCGCACGCTCGCCGCCGATCGGAGCGGCGCTCGATGCGGCGCTCGACACGTCGGATGCCGATGTCGACTGGAGCTTCAACGACGGCATTCTCGAGATCGATTGCGGCGATGGCGGCAAGCTCATCGTGAACCGTCACGTGCCGAACCGGGAGATCTGGGTGGCGGCGCGCTCCGGCGGCGTTTCATTTCAGGTCGCGCGACGGTCGCTGGCGCGACACGCGCTCGGGCGAAGAGCTCGCGGCGGCGCTCGGCGCGCTCGTGCGCGCGCAGGCCGGATTGACCATTGTGCTGCCGGCACTGGCGCGGACGGCCGTAGCCTACGCTAGGCTTCGAGCAGCCAGAGCGCGTCCAGTCGTCGAGCGCCTGCCGTGCCGCGGCCGACTGCGGAAAGAGCCCTCGACCAGATTCCAGAACCGGGCCGAATGGTTGAGCTCGACCAGGTGCGCGACCTCGTGCGCGACGATGTACAGCGCGAGGTCGGGCGGCAGCTGGATCAGTCGCCAGTTGAGCCGGATCACGCCCTTCTGATCGCAACTTCCCCATTCGAGCGGCGCGTTGGACAGCTTCACGATCGGCAGCGCACGGCGTGACCCGCGCGGCGTACTCGGCCACGCGCGGGAGCACGAGCGCTCCGCCTCTTCGCGCAAGCCAGCGCGGTGACGAACGCGGCGACCTGCCGCTCGTCCTCCGCGGCTGGATGCAGCACCGTGAGGTTGAGGAGGTCGGCCGCGATCTCGCGCTTGGGCGCAGTTGCGAGCACGAGCGCCAGCTCGCGCCCGCGATAGAGGATCGGGGCGCCGGTCTTCCATTCGCGCGGCAGGACGTCGCGCCGCCGCGCGCGCCATTCGTCGAGCGAACGCAGGATCCAGGCGCCGCGCTCGGCCAGCGTGGCGTCGATCTCGCGCATCGACACCCAGCGCGGCGCGCGCGACGGTGAGCCCCGCGAAAGTCGATCTGCATGCCGATCGATCGCCGGCGCGAGCGCACAGCCGGTAATCGACGCTGGCGCCGCCGAGCGTCACGGCGCGATCTCACCGTCGACACCGCGTCCGTCGCCGTGCGGCCCCCGAGCAATGTCGCCTGAGGCGCAATCCGGCGCATCATCCGTCGCGCGCCGGGATGCCGAGCCGCGCGACTTCGGCCTCGATCCAGGTTTCGACTTCCCGGATCAGCGTCGCCACGTCCTTGCCGACCGGCGAGATCGGCTTGCCGAACGAGATCGTCACCGTCCCGGACGCTTGCCGAAGAGGCCTTTCGGCCAAAGATAGCCGGCGTTGTGCGCGACCGGCAGAATCGGCGTCGCGAGCTCGATGGCGAGCCGCGCGCCGCCGGTCTTGTATTTGGCCTCGCGTGCCGGCACGGGATGCGCGTGCCTTCGGGATAGATGACGATCCAGAACCCCTGCCCGAAACCGCTCGCGGCCCTGCGCCGCGATCTGCTGCATCGAATCGGTGCCCGCCTTGCGGTCGATGGTGATGGGCGATGCGAGCGCGAAGCCCCAGCCGAAGAACGGAATGGACAGGAGCTCCTTCTTGGCGACGTAGGCGAGCGGCGGAAAGAACAGCGTGAGGGCGAGCGTTTCCCACGTCGAGCTGTGCTTCGACATCACGATGTGCGGCGTCGACGGAATGTTCTCGGCGCCGACGGCACGGTGCCGGATGCCGCAGATCCAGCGCGCGCCCCAGAGGTTGGTGCGGCACCACGACGCCGCGAGGCGGTACATCGGCACGCGCGGCAGCCAGAACGTGGCAACCATCACGGCGGCGTACACCGGCGTGACGACGATCTGGAAGAGCAGGAAGAGAGCGACGGACCGCCGACATGCCCTAGTCATCCGCGAGGAGCGCCGCCGCGGCGAACTGCGAGGTCGGGATAGATGACCGTGTGCCTGGGAAAATCGCCGGCACGCAACGTCTTCTCGCCCTTGCCCGTGAGCACGAGGATGCGGCTGCGCACCGACGGCATCGGCCGCCATGAGGTCGCGCAGCGAGTCGCCGATGCATGGGACGCCGGTCAGGTCGACGCCGTAGCGGATGCCGATCTCCCGCAGCATGCCCGGTCTTCGGCTTGCGGCATTCGCACTGCGAATCCCCCGAGTGCGGGCAATAGAACACGGCGTCGAACCGCCCGCCCGCCTGCGCCAGCGCCTTGTGCATCTTGTCGTGGATTGCGTTCAGCATTCCCATGTCGAAGAGGCCGCGGCCGATCCCCGACTGGTTGGTGGCGATGACGACGCGAAAGCCCGCGTGGTTCAGCCGCGCGATCGCCTCGAGGCTCCCCGGGATCGGCCGCCATTCGTCCGGCGACTTGATGAACTGGGCGCTGTCGTGGTTGATCACGCCATCGCGGTCGAGGATGATGAGCTTGACCGACCGCGTGGGTGCGACGGCTTCGAGGCGAGTTGGACCATCGCGTCAGTACCCGCCCGGCCGTCCGAAGGGTACTGACTGCGCCCCCTCGGGGGCGCAGCGAACTACCAGGCCGAAGGCCGCAGGACAGCCGAAGGCTGGTCCGCGATAGCGGGGATGCGGCGAAGCGCACATAGTGAGCGTGGGGTCGTTTCATCCTGGGCGGCGAGTTTCGAGATGTCGGCGACGCGGTTCATCGTCTGCGCCACGCCTCGCAGCAGCGCCAGCCGGTTCGCGCGGATCGCCGGATCGTCCGCCATGACGAGCACGTCGTCGAAGAAGCGGTCGACCGGCAGGCTTGGCGCCCGCCAGCGCCACGAGCGCGCCGGCGAAATCGCCCGTATGCGCAGCGGTCGACGACAACGGGCTCGAGCTTCTGGAACACGAGATAGAGATCGTGCTCGGCGCCGTCGACGAGGCGTCCGCGGTCGACAGCGGTCGCCGCCTCGCTGCCCGATTTGCGCAGGATGTTGACGATCCGCTTGTTCGCCGCGGCGAGCGGTCGCTCCGGCAACGCTCGAAGCTGTACCGCGGCAAGACGCGGCAGGCCAGCGAGATCGTAACCGCGGCATCGCGACCGGCACTGGTTCGCCGGCGACTGGGATCGCTGCCAGGTCGGCCGTAACTGAGTCGGCGAACAGCTTCGAGCCTCACACAGAGCTTGCAGCGTCAGTACGCTCAATGGCGATGCACACATTCTCGAGCGCTCGCGCGCGCGCGTCCGGCGACGACCCGGCCAGGCTCCGCGAGAGCGCTGGACACGACCACGTCCGACGAGGTCGTGCGACGCGTCACGCGCCAAGCCTCTCTCGACGAGCAGATGCGGATGGCGCCGATCGCGTGGCGGCGAAGGCCGAACGGATCCTTGTCGCCGGTTGGTCTGCGCGCCGATGCCGAACGGGATGCCGAGAGCGTCTCGAGCTTGTCGGCGAGCGCGACCGCTACTGCGCCACCGGCGCCGTCGGAAGCGCGTCGCCGGCGAAGCGCGGCCAGATAATGCTCGCTCGATCGCCGCCGCGACCGCCGTCGATGCTCGCCGTCGTGTCGGCGTAGTACGCGGCCCATGAGGCCCTGCAGCTCGGGAAACTCGCCGACCATCTCGGTGGTCGAGGTCGGCCTTTGGCGAGTCGCGCGGCGCGCGCGACGTTCGCGCGTATCCGCGCCGATCATGCTCGGCAAATGCCGACGCGATCCGCGCAGTACGCGCGACGCGGTCGAGCTGGGTGCCGAGCTTGCTTGTGATACGACGACTGGCGCGAGCCCCGGCACATGCGCGAGCCGGATCTGCATGCGATCCTGGTCGAAGAAGAACCGGGCATCGGCGAGTCGCGCCCGCAACACCCGCTCGTTGCCGTCGATGATCGCGCGCGGAGTCCGTCGTCTCGAGGTTGCTGACGACGAGAAAGCGCGGGACGAGCTTGCCGTCGGCGGCGGCGAGCGCGAAGTACTTCTGATTCTGCTGCATCGTCAGGATGAGGCACTCCTGCGGGACCGTCGAGGAACGCCGGATCGAACGCGCCCTCGTACACGGCCGGCGATTCGACGAGCGCCGGTCACTTCGTCGAGCAGCGCGTCCGGCATGATGACGGTCGCGCCCGCCGCGGCGCCGCGCAGTCCGGCGACGATCGAGCGTGCGGCGCTCGGCGAACCAGGCGACGACCTTGCCCTCGGCGCGCAGCGTCTCCTCGTAGGCGTCCGCAGTCGCGACGCGCGATGCCGTCGCGGCTCGCGAAGCGATGCCCGGCCGTCAGGCGATCGGCCGCGAGGCGCGCGTGACGTAGCGACGACGTCGGCGCCGTGAAGTGCGAGCAGCCGGTGCGCCGGGCGGACGAACTTGACATCGTTGTAGTAACCGCCGCGCCCGCGTAGCTCATCACCTTTCGGAATGCGGCAGCTTCGACGAGCGCTTCGTCGAGCGCATCCTGCAGGCCGCGCGGAGCGGCTGACCCTTGGCGAGGCTGCGCAGGTAGACGTAGTCGGTCTTGCCGTCGGAGCCGACGTAGCGTGATCGGCCCGTCCCACGCGTCGCGGCTGCTGCGGTGGCCGAGAGCCCGCGCGCCCGAGCCCGGCGAGCTTCTTCGTCAGCGCTTCTGTCGGCTGCCCTGACGCATCGCATGCCACCTTCGCGGGCATCAGCTTGTCGATCATGTTCGGCGTCCGGTGCGACGCGCGCACACTGTGGTGACCGCGACCGCGAGCCGCCGCGGCGTCGCGAACGGAGTTGCCGCGCTCTCGGCATCGAGGTATCCGCGTGTCTTCAGGCCGGCGGCGATTCCATTCGCAAAGGCTTCGCCCAGCCGCTCGCAACGCCTTCGGCGGCGGCTCTTCGGTGACCACGCTCCACGCACCAGCATCGGCGCGCGTCAGCTGCCTCGATGCCGCAGCGCGCGTCTGCAACTCGGTCGGGCAGCATCGGAAATCCGAGTGCCTCGCGCGAATCGACATAGGCCTGCGCGACCAGTCGGGACGAGCGTCCGGATGCGCCCGATGTACGCCGCGCGCTCGGTCACCGAGATCGCGCCGCGCGCGTCCAGCAGGTTGAACGTGTGCGCCGCCTTGAGGATCATCTCGTAGCCGGGCAGCGGCAGCTTCGCCTCGAGCAGGCGCTTCGCGTCGGATTCGAAGAACGCGAACAGCTCGAACAGTTCCGGCGCGTTCGACTGCTCGAAGTTGTAGGTCGACTGCTCGACCTCGTTCTGGTGGTAGACGTCGCGGTAGGTGAGTTGCCGCTGCGCCGCCGTGCTCGGTCCACTCCGTCCACACGAGGTCGAACAGGCTCTCCTTTCCCTGCAGATACATGGCGAGGCGCTCGAGGCCGTAGGTGATCTCGCCCGGTGATCGGATTGCACTCGAGGCCGCCGACCTGCTGGAAATAGGTGAACTGGCGTGATCTCCATGCCGTTCAGCCACACTTCCCAGCCCAGGCCCCATGCGCCGAGCGTCGGGTTCTCCCAGTCGTCCTCGACGAAGCGAACGTCGTTTTGCTTGAGGTCGAGGCCGAGCGCTTCGAGCGAGCCGAGGTAGAGATCCAGGATATCCGGCGGCGAAGGCTTCAGCACGACCTGGTACTGGTAGTAGTGCTGCATCCGGTTGGGATTTTCGCCGTAGCGGCCATCCTTCGGGCGGCGCGACGGCTGCACGTACGCGGCGCGCCACGGCTCCGGCCCGAGCGCGCGCAGGAACGTCGCCGTGTGCGACGTGCCGGCGCCGACCTCCATGTCGTAGGGCTGCAGGAGCGCGCAGCCCTGCTCGCCCCAGAAGTTCTGGAGGCTCTGGATGATCTGCTGGAAGGTGAGCATCGAAGGGGTGGCAGCGCGATCGGGCAGCGTGCATTTTACCGGCATACGTGCGCGTCAACTGAGCGGCGGGCGGAATGCGATTCAATCGACCGTTCCGTCGCGCGCCGGCCGAGCCCGATGGCGACGACAAGGAGCAACAGCGCAATCACGACCGGCAGCGCATCGCCGAACCGCACGTACGGCGTCACGCCCTGCCGACCCGGTGATCTCGACTTCGAGGATGCCGCGCGTGAACCACGGCAGTCGCGCGATCTCGCGACCGTCGTGCCCGATGGCCGACGTGATGCCCGTGTTCGTCGCGCGCAGCAGCGGGCGCCCGGTCTCGAGCGCGCGCATCGCCGCGATCTGGTTGTGCTGGAGCGGCGGCGAGCGAACGGCCGTACCAGGCGTCGTTGGTGACGTTGACGAGCAGCGTCGCGTCCGCCGCCTGCACGCGGATTTCCGCGCCGAACGCATCCTCGTAGCAGATGTTGACGGCCACGCGCTGGCCGGCGACTTCGAGCACGGGCGGGTTCGGGTCGCCCGACGCCTGGCTCGCGATCGGAATCGACAGCACCTTGCGGATGAACCAGCCGACGACGGCTCCGAGCGGAATCGTTTCGCCGAACGGCACGAGGTGGCGCTTGCGATAGAGCTGCGGCCGCGCGACGCCGACGCTCACCACGCTGTTGTAGTAGCGCGGGCCGCTCGCCGGGAGCGAGCGGCGGCGACACGGTGAACAGGCCGGCGAGCACGTCGCCGTCGCGTGCCGCCACGGCATCCAGCAATCGGACGCAGCACGCTTTCCGGCACTTCGTCGGCGAACACCGGGAACGCGCTCTCGGGCAGGACGACCAGGCGCCCGCGGCTCGCCGCGACGAGCCCGGTGTAGAGCTCGAAGGTCGTCCGGCGGAACTCCGGATCGAACTTGAGCTCCTGCGTCACATTGCCCTGGACGAGCGAAACCGCGACGGGCGCGCCCTGCGGCGCGGTCCATTCGATCTCGGCCGAGCGCCGCCGCCGCCGATGCCGATGCGATCATCGCGCCCGCCGCGGCGGCGATACGGCCGCGCATTCCGTTCGCGAGCGCATCGACCGCGATGGCCAGCGCCGCGGCGGCCAGCGCGGTGAACAGCGTGATCGTGAACACGCCGCCGACCGGCGCGTAACCGGCCAACGGGCTCGGCGGCCCGCCCGGCAACGCCGCATAGCCGAGCGAGAGCCACGGAAAGCCGGTGAAGACGACGCTCCTCGCCCATTCGGCCAGTGTCCACGCGGCGGCCGCCGCGACGGCCGGTGCCAGGAATGTCGACGCCGTCCAGCGCGACGGCGACCCAGCCCGTGAGCGCGGGATAGAGCGCGAGGAAGGCGCAGAAGCCTGCAGTGCCGATCGCGGCCAAGCGCGCTCGGCATGCCGCCGAACGTGTGGAGCGCGATGAACACCCACGGACGCTCCCGCGCCGAAGAGTCCCAGTCCGAAGCGCGTAGCCGATGGCTGCGGCGGCGCGCGCCGACGTCGCGCGCCCTGCCAGAGCGCGATCAGCATCGCCAGCGTCACCACGGGAAGGAACCCGAGGCCGAACGGCGCGAAGCCGAACACGCGTGCGCCGCCCGCGGCGAGCGCGACGCGAGCGCAGCGCGCCAGCGCGACTGCATCGCGGACGGCGCCGCGCGCCGGCGTCGATCCGCACGCGCTGCAGGCGTCGTCACCGTCAGCGCTCGGCGGGGCGGCGCCGCGCCCGCGGCCGGCGTGCCGGCCACCAGCTCGACCTGCAGCGTGTAGAGCCGGCGGCTGTCCGCGCGGATGACGCGGAAGCGGTAGTCGCCGATGATCGCCATTTCGCCGCGCTTCGGCAGGCGGCCGAACGCCTGCAGCACGAGACCGCCGACCGTGTCGAACTCGTCGTCGGCGAAATCCGTGCCGAAATGCGCGTTGAAATCGCCGATCTCGGTCTGCGCCTTCACGCGGAAGCGGCCGTTCGGCCTCGGCGATGATGTTGTCCTCGCTCTCGTCGAAGTCGTATTCGTCCTCGATGTCGCCGACGATCTGCTCCAGCACGTCCTCGATCGTGACGAGGCCCGACACGCCGCCGTACTCGTCGACGACGATCGCGATGTGATTGCGGTTCGCGCGGAAGTCGCGCAGCAGCACGTTCAGGCGCTTCGACTCGGGCACGAACACGGCGGGCCGCAGCGTCTCGCGCAGGTCGAAGCTGTCGGGGTTGCGGTAGTAGAGGAGCAGCTCCTTCGCGAGCAGGATGCCGACGACGTCGTCCTTGTTCTCGCCGATCACCGGGAAGCGCGAGTGCTTCGTCTCGAGCACGAGCGGCAGGAATTCGGCCGGCGCGTCGTCGATCGAGACGACGTCCATCTGCGCGCGCGGAATCATGATGTCGCGCACCGTCATCTCGGACACCTGCAGCACGCCCTCGATCATCGACAGCGCGTCGGCGTCGAGCAGCTTGTGCTCGAACGCGCCGTGCAGGAGCTCGAGCAGCTCGTCGCGGTCCTCGGGCTCGCGCGTGAGGAACGCCGACAGCCGCTCGAGCAGCGTCGGCTTGACGGGCTTGTCGCTCGCGCTCGTCGTTCATCAGCGTCAGCGCGGCCGCCCGAGGGCGCTGCGCGCTCCGCGGGGGCAGCGAACGCGAGCGAGCGCGGGCGCACGTCGCATAGGGATCGGGAACGCCGAGCGTGGCGAGGATCGCCGTCTCGCGCGCCTCCATCGCGCGCGCGGCGCGGACGGTGTCGTGATCGTAACCCTGCAGGTGCAGCATGCCGTGGACGACGAGGTGCGCGCAGTGGTCGGCGAGCGTCTTGCCCTGCGCGCGGGCTTCCTCGCGCACCACCGGGGCGCACAGCACGATGTCGCCTTCGATCCGTCGCCGATGCATCGTACACGAAGGCGAGCACGTTGGTGGCGTACTCCTTGCCGCGGTAGAGCGCGTTCAGCGTCTGGCCTTCGCGCTTGCCGACGAAGCGCAACGTGACGGTGGCCGCGCCGTCCGCCGCGGCACTCGCCCAGCGCCGCAGCGCCGCGGGCGCGCGGCAGCGTCGTCGGACGCCACTCGCATACTGGACGGCGAGCGACAGCGCGCAGCGACGCGCCTGCTCATGCGTCATCGCCTTCCGGCTCTCGATGTCGCGCTCGTAGGCGCCGATGATCTTCTGCACCAGCGGGTGCCGGACGACGTCGGCGCTCGTGAACCGCGTGAACGCGATGCCGCGCACGCCTGCCAGGATCCGGTCGGCCTCGACGAGCCCGCTCTTCTGCCCGCGGGCGAGGTCGATCTGCGTGACGTCGCCGGTGATGACGGACTTGGTGCCGAAGCCGATGCGCGTCAGGAACATCTTCATCTGCTCGGGCGTCGTGTTCTGCGCCTCGTCGAGGATGATGAACGAGTGGTTGAGCGTGCGCCCGCGCATGTACGCCAGCGGCGCGACCTCGATCGTGCCGCGCTCGAAGAGCTTGCCGGTCTTGTCGAACCCCATGAGGTCGTACAGCGCGTCGTAGAGCGGGCGCAGGTACGGATCGACCTTCTGCGCGAGGTCGCCGGGCAGGAAGCCGAGCCGCTCGCCGGCCTCGACCGCGGGCCGCACGAGCACCAGGCGCTTGACGGCGTCGCGCTCGAGCGCGTCGACGGCGCAGGCGACCGCGAGGTAGGTCTTGCCGGTGCCCGCCGGGCCGATCCCGAACGTGATGTCGTGCTCCTGGATGTGCTTGAGATAGAGCGTCTGGTTCGGCGTGCGGCCGTGCAGATCGGCGCGCCGCGTGCGCAATCGCGTCGCCGTCGTCATCGCGGCGACCGGCGACGGCGCGCTGCGTGGTGAGTCTCGATCAGTCCGAGCTGGATGTCGTCGACGGAAAGCGACTTCTCGGCGTGCGCGTAGAAGCGGCGCAGCGCCTCGGCGGCGAGCTTCGTCTGCGCGGCCGGGCCGGTCAGCGTGAAGCGTGCCGCCGCGATGCGCGATGCGACACGTCGAGCGCGGCTTCGATCTGGCGCAGGTTCGCATCGAGCGGTCCGCAGAGATTCGCGAGCGCGTGATTGTCGAGCGGCGCGAGCGTGATCTCCTGCTGCTCGCGGCGAGCGCCGGCGCCGCTGCCCGCTTCGGGCGCGCTCGTTCAGACACCTTGCCGCACCAGCGGCGCCTTCAGCGCCTCGTCGAGCGTGCCCGCCGACTCGATCAGATGCGCGCGCGTGAGCGCGTCGCGGTTTCCGCTGCGGGACGCGGCCTTGATCTGCGCCGACAGGGCTTTCGCCTCCTCGCGGAAGAGCGCGACCGCATCGGATGGCGTGGTCGACGACGGCCGCGTCAGCACCGTCGCGATGCGGCGCAGGTGTTCGCGCTGCAGGTCGCGGCGCGGCCCCGGGATCGAGCCGCCGGTCTTCAGCTCGCTCCAGATCGAGCCACGCAGCGCGGTGAAGAGCTCGTTCAGCGTCAATGCCTGGTCGGCCTGGCTCACCTTGATCTCGGAGTCCTGCAGCCGCGCGAGCACGGTGTCGCTCAGCAGCGTGTTGAGCACGCCGACCTGCAGCCCGAGCACGCGTCGGCGCAAGCTGAAATCGGGGTTGAACTGGGCGGTCCCGCTGCCGCTGAGCCGATGTCGAGATAGTCGATCCCCATGCTGCGCAGGAACTCGGGCTTGAACCGAAAGCTGTCCGCCGAGAAGACTCCGGTCGCGATGAGGTTGAGCGCCTCGCGCTGCTTGGCGCGGCGGCACGGGCGTCAGCGGCAGGTTCGCGGTCCCGGCGAAGTCGCGCACGTAATGGACGCCGCCCACGTATTTCGCGGTCAGCGCGGCGGAACGGCTGACTTGCCGGAAGCCGGCGTCGAAGGTGCGGCGCAGGACGTCATACGACTCGCCCGGCTTCAACTGCTTGGTCTGCAGCCGCTGCCAGAGCTCCTGCGAGATCACGAGCCTTTTCTGCAGGTAGACGAGCGGATCGGACCCGAGATCGAACCGGCTGGCATCGGGGTCGAGGCCCGCGATCGCCTCCTCGTCGGACGAGAAGGCGAGCAGCGGATCCGTCGCGCCGCGCGCGGCGATCTTCGCGAGCTCGTCGGCTTCGGTCTCCTTCGGCAGCGGCCGGTACGCGTACTCGATCGCCCAGTAGTCGTACGGGCCGATCGTCGGCTCGAAATACGCGCCCTGGGCTTCGCCTTTCACGGCGATGTTGATCGGGTTGTAGTCCATCACCGAGCCCGAGATGCCGTGTTCGCGGCTCCACGTCGGGTCGGAGATCTTCGCGAGCGGATAAACGGTGGACGCACGGAAGTTGTGCCGCAGCCCGAGCGTGTGGCCCACCTCGTGCATGACGACGGCCTTGAGCGAGGCGTTGACGAACGCGTCGGCTTCGGGACTTCCCGGCTCGATCTCGCCGCGCTCGATCAGCACGTCGAGACCGAACTGCATCTCGGACAGCGCGTCCGAGCGCGTACGTGCAGAGGCCGCCGTCGAGGCCGAGCGATGCCTTGTACGCGTCGAACGCCGGCCAGGCGGACGGCGCCTGCTCCGACGACGAACGTGCGGTTGACGCGCGACCAGTCTTCGGGAATCGCGACCTGCGCATTCAGGATTTCGCCGGTGCGCGGATCGACCGTGGACGGACCGATCGCGAAACCCGCGTCGGTGGAGACGAACCAGCGCACCGTCGAGTGGCGCGCGTCGAAGGTGTCGATCGCGCCATCCTGGTCCTGCTGCTTCACGACGATCGCGTCCTTGAAGCCGATCTTCTCGAACGCCTTGTTCCATTCGAGGATGCCCGTCGCGCACCGCGGCACGGTACCTTTCGGGAACGGTGCGGTCGATCCAGAAGACGATCGGCTCCTTCGGCTCGGACAGCGCCGCGGCGGGATCCTTCTTCTCGAGCCGCCAGCGATTGACGTAGTGCGTCTTGGCGGTGAACTTCGAGTCGGAGGAAAAATCCCACACCTGGCTCTCGAAATGGCCGACGCGCGGATCGGCGCGGCGCGCGGCCATCGGCTCGGGCAGCTTCGCGAAGTTGTAGGTGTAGCCGAGGAACAGGCTGCGCCCGTCGGGAAGCGTGGTGAACGGCGGAAACGGGCTCGGCGGCGGCGGTGTCGAGGGTGGGCGCGGGGGAAGCGTCGCCCGCGGATTCTGATAGTGCGCGGAAACGACGAACGACGACTGGTCGGCCGAATTCCTGACCGCTTCGAAGCTCGAATTCTTGGCGTCGAACGTGTAGCTCCGCATGTGGATGCCGGTCGTGAAGCGCTCGCCGACCGGGATGTCGGTCAGGAGCAGCGCGTTCGCGTCGATCAGCACCGTCTTGCGCTCCGGGTGCGGCTGGCTCACGACGGTGGTCGCACCGAGCAGGCTGTCGGTGAAGCCCTCCTTGACGCCCTGCGCGATCGGCGCGTTGGCGCCGCCGGTGAACGCGTAGTTCTTCGCGATCAGCTGCACGGCGTTGCCGATGCGCTTCCACTCGACGATCTGGTCGCCCAGCATCATTCCGCCGTAGACGCCCTGCTCGCCGACGCCACGGCTCAGGTTGGACGTGAACAGATAGGGAACGCCGAACTGGTCGGGCGCGATCTCGATCCAGACCTTCTCGTCTTTCTGCCAGGCGCGGAACAGCCCCGGCATTTCCTTCGCGTCCTTGATCACTTCCGCGAACGGCTTCGGGCCGGCCGCGGCTGCCGCGGCCGCGCCTGGCCGCCTGCGCGACCGCTCGCGGGAGATGCGCCCGGACGCGCGCTCGCGACATTGCCGGCCGCCACGCCGGCCGCCACCGCAGCCGCGACCTTCGTGGCGTCGGTCGACGTTTGGCCGAGGGTGCCGCTGCGGACGAATCGTGCGTTTCGGGCAGGACCGCGCAGCCGCCGAGCGCCAGGCTCGGCGCCGGCCAGCGCAACGAGGGTCGCAGGCCCGGGAGTTTCGGAGGAGTGAGAGACATCGTGATTACCTCGCCAATGGAATCGTGGAGCCGACCGCGAAATCCTGTTGGATGTCGCTCGGGCCGCGGCCGCGGTCCCGTGTGTCAGTGCGCGTCGGTGAATTCGCCGCGCAGCGAATGCGCCTGCGCCGCGGTGATCGTGACGTCGACGTACGTGCCGACGAGCGTCGCGCCGCCGGCGAAATTCACGACGCGATTGTTGTCCGTGCGGGCGGCAAGCTCGCTCGCGTCGCGAGCGGCGCGGCCGGTCACGAGCACGCGCTGCCGCGTGCCGACCATCGCCTCGCTGTGCGCGCGATACTGCGCGTCGAGCAGCGCCTGCAGTGCTTCGAGGCGCGCCTTCTGCACCGGCGCCGGCACCTGGTCGTCGAGCGCGGCGGCCGGCGTGCCCGGACGCGGGCTGTACGCGAAGCTGAAGGCGCCGTCGAAACCGACGTCCTCGACGAGCCGCATGGTGTGCGCGAAGTCGGCGTCCGTCTCGCCCGGGAAGCCGACGATGAAGTCCGACGTGAGCGAGATGTCCGGGCCGCACGGCGCGCAGCTTGCGGACGGTCGATTTGTACTCGAGCGCCGTATAGCCGCGCTTCATCGCCGCCAGCACCCGATCGGAGCCCGATTGCACCGGCAGGTGCAGGTGGGAGACGAGCTTGCCGATGCGTGCCGTGCGCGTCGATGAGCCGCGGCGTCATCTCCTTCGGATGCGACGTCGTGTAGCGGATGCGCTCGATGCCGGGAACGTCGGCGATGTATTCGAGCAGCGTGGCGAGGTCGGCGTTCTCTCCGCGCGGTCGCCCATCGGCGCCCGGTACGCGTTGACGTTCTGCCCCAGCAGCGTGACTTCCATCACGCCCTGGTCGGCGAGATCGGCGACTTCGGTCAGCACGTCGTCGAACGGCCGCGAGACTTCCTCGCCGCGCGTGTACGGCACGACGCAGAACGTGCAGTACTTGCTGCAGCCCTCCATGATCGACACGAACGCCGAGGCGCCGTCGACGCGCGGCGGCGGCAGGTGGTCGAACTTCTCGATCGCGGGAAAGCGTGATGTCGACCTGCGGCGTGCCGGTCGCGCGCCGCGCGCGGATGAGCGCCGGCAGCCGATGCAGCGTCTGCGGGCCGAACACGACGTCGACGTACGGCGCGCGCCCGACGATGCCGGCGCCTTCCTGGCTCGCGACGCAGCCGCCGACGCCGATGATGAGATCCGGGCTTGCTCGGCCTTGAGCGCGCGCACGCGGCCGAGATCGTGGAACACGCGCTCCTGCGCCTTCTCGCGCACCGAGCAGGTGTTGAACAGGATGACGTCGGCGTCCTCGGGGCGGTCGGTCAGCGCGAAGCCGCCGTCGGCGGCGAGCACGTCGGCCATCTTGTCCGAGTCGTACTCGTTCATCTGGCAGCCGAAGGTGCGGATATAGAGCTTGGGCGTCACGGGCGCGCCCCGGGGCCGGTGGTCATCCGGAGGGGGCGGAAGATCGTTGAAAGGGCGCAGATTATAGCAGGCGGACGCAGCGCGGCGCGTCACGCCGGCCGGGCCTCCGATCGGCCGCCGAACGCGCGTAGAATTCCGGCACGCAGGTGTCCGCCGCGAATCCCTCGCGGCGGGTGAAACGGGAATGCGGTGCCGCGCGACTCTTCGTCGCGCCAACCCGCAGCTGCCCCCGCAACGGTAAGCGAGTGCGGGCCGCCCTACACGCCACTGTCGCGACGCCTCGAGAAGGCGCCGCGATGGGAAGGCGGGCGGCCAAGACTCGCGAGCCCGGAGACCGGCCTGCGACCGGGTCGTGCGCGCCCCGCCAGGCGCGTCCGACCCGCGACGCACGATGCCGACGCTCGCGTCGGCGTCGGTGCGGTCGCCAGTCGCCGTGCGGGGTCGCGCGGCATCCGCGGAGCTCGCCATGATCGTTCCCGTTCCATCCTGTCGCCACGAGCCGGCGCAAGCGTTCGCGCGCTTCCTCGTCCCGACTCGCGCGCCGGCTTTGCACGCTGGCGCTGGCGCTATGACGCCGTCGCGCAGGCGCAGCTCGCCGAAGCCCATTGCCTACGATTCGTATGCCGTGACCGCGGCGCGCGGCTCGCAGCCGATCGCCGACGTGCTCGCCGACGTCACCGTGATCGGCGCGGCGGAGATCGCGCGCGCCGGCGCGCAGAGCCTGACCGAGCTCCTGCAGCGCCAGCCGGGCGTGGAGATCACCCAGAACGGCGGACCCGGCTCGCTGTCCGGCGATCTTCCTGCGCGGCGCCAACCGCGGCCAGACGCTGGTCCTGATCGACGGCATCCGGATCGCGTCGTCGAGCGCGGGCGCGACGTCGCTCGAGGCGATCCCGCTCGACCAGATCGACCGGATCGAGATCCTGCGCGGCCCGGCGTCGAGCCTCTACGGCGCGGACGCGATCGGCGGCGTCGTGCAGGTGTTCACGCGGCGCGGAACGGCGAGCCTCGCCGGCAACGCGAGCGCGGGCTACGGCACGTACGGCACCTGGGACGTCAAGGGCGGCGTGTCCGGCACGTCGGGCCGCTGCACGTTCGCCGTGCAGGGCGGCGGCGAAGGCGAGCAACGGCTTCAACGCGCGTCGTCGACCCGGCGAACTTCCTGTTCAACCCGCGACAAGGACGGCTACAAGAACCAGAGCGTCTCGGCGAACGCCGGGTTCACGATCGCGCCCGGACCAGGAGCTGACGGCGCAGTTCTTCCGCAGCCATCTCAACAACCAGTTCGACGGCGGGCCGGGCTTCGACGATCGCACGATCACGGTCGCCGAAACGTGGCAGGTCGCGTCCCGCAACCGGCTCGCGCCGTTCTGGGTGTCGCGGCTGTCGGCGGGCGCCGGGATCGACGACAGCAAGACCGAGTACGCGCTTCGGCGATTTCCCGTTCAAGACGACGCAGCGGCAGTACGCGTGGCAGAACGAATTCACGCTGCCGCTCGGGGATGCTGACGGCGGGATTCGAGCGGCGCGAGGAGCACCTCGCGACCGACGCCGCCTTCGCCGTCACGGAGCGCGACACGAATTCGCTGTTCGGCATCTACCAGCTGCGCATCGACGACCATGCGCTGCAGGCGAACCTGCGCCGCGACGATTCGAACCAGTACGGCGGCAAGACGACGGGCTCCATCGCCTACGGCTATCGCTTCGCCCCGTCGCTGCGCGTCACGGCGGGCTACACCACGGGCTTCAAGGCGCCGTCGTTCAACGACCTCTATTACCCCGGCTTCTCCAATCCCGACCTCGTGCCCGAAACGTCGAAGAACCTCGAAGGCGGGCATCTACTGGAACGGCAACGTCGAGGCGCGCGACGCGTCGAAGCGCGCGCCATCGTCTACCGGAACCGCGTGTCGCAGCTCATCATCTTTCAGTGCGACGCCGACTTCAACTGCGCGCCGCACAACGTCAATCGCGCGACGCTCGAGGGCGTGACGCTCGGCCTGGAAGCCGCGCGCCGACAACGGCGCGACGCTCGCGGCGTCGCTCGACCTCCAGTCGCCGGAGGACGACGTCACGGGCAAGCTCCTGCCGCGGCGGGCGCGCCGGCACGGCGCACTGACCGCGGGCTATCCGGTCGGGCCCGGTGCGGCTCGGCGTCGAGCTCGTCGCCTCGTCGCTGCGCTACGACGATCCGGACAACCTCGTGAAGATGGGCGGCTACGGCTGATCGTCAACCTCGACCGCGGAATGGGCGTTCTCTCCCGGCGTCACGCTGTTCGCGCGCGCCAACAACATCTTCGACAAGAACTATCGAGCTGCGCGGCCGGCTTCGGCACCGGAGGCAGCGACGGTGTTCGCCGGATTGCGCGCCGTGCTGCGATGAGGGTTGCGGCGCACCGGTGCGCGTTCGCCGCGGCGCTCCTCGCCGCGGCGTTGCCCACGGCGCGCGCCGCGGTGGAGGCGGTCGACGACGCGGGCGTGACGGTGACGCTCGCAGCCCCCGCGGTGCGCATCGTCAGTCTCGCGCCGCATGCGACCGAGCTGCTCTATGCCGCCGGCGCCGGCGATCGCGTCGTCGGCGTGCTCGCCACGTCCGATTGGCCGCCGGAGGCGCTGCGCAAGCCGAGGGTCGGCGATTCGCGCGCGCTCGACCTCGAGCGCATCCTGGTGCTCGCTCCCGATCTCGTCGTCACGTGGCCCGTTCGCGGCGCCGGCGCAGGTCGGGGCGCTCGTCGAGCGCGGCGTGCCGGTCTTCGTCGCGAATCCCGCGACGATCGACGGCATCGCGCAGGATCTCGAGCGGCTGGGAACCCTCGCCGGCACGTTGCCGACGGCGGCGCGCGCAGGCCGCCCTGTTCCGCGCGCAACTGGCGCGGCTCGCGGATCGCTATCGTGGAACGCAGGACGGTGCGCGTGTTCTACGAGATCTGGAACGTGCCGCTGTACACGATCGGCGGACACCACCTCATTTCGCAGGCGCTCAGCGTGTGCGGCGGCGAGAACGTCTTCGCGTCGCTGTCGCTGCCGGCGCCGGGCGTGAGCGTGGAGGCCGTGCTGGCTGCCAAGCCGGACGCGATCATCGCCGGCGCCGACCGTGCCGTGCGACCGGCGTGGCTCGATGAATGGAAGCGCTGGCCGACGCTGCCCGCGGTCGCGCGCGGCAATCTCTTCACCGTCGACGCGAATCTCCTGCACCGGTCGGGGCCGCGGTTCATCGACGGTGTCGAAGCGCCGTGCGCGACGCTCGCGAGGCGCGCTCGCCGCGCGCTGAACGACCAGTGCGCGACGGCCGCCGAAGCGCACGTGCGTCCCGCACGGGGTGCGGCGAAGCCGCACGTGAGCGTGGGGCCGTTCATCCTAGACCGGCAGGAACGTCTGCGTCGTGCCGTCGCCCACGCTGACGAGCCGGTGTCCGAACAACGCCGATAGCGTCGCCTCCGACATGACGTCGCTTGCCGCGCCGGCGAGCGCGCGTCCGCCGCCGAGGGCGATCGCGTGATCCGCATAGCGCAGCGCGAGGTGCAGGTCGTGCAGCACCATGACGACCGCCCTGCCGTCGTTGCGCGCCAGCGCGCGTCACGCGTATCGAGCGCGGCGACCTGCTGGCCGAGATCGAGGTGCGACGAGGGCTCGTCCAGCAGCAGCAGCGCGGGATCCTGCGCCACGAGCGCCGCCAGCGCGAGGCGCCGCCGTTCGCCGCCGGAGAGCGTCCGCGCATCGCGCGCGTCGAGCCCGGCGAGTCCGGAAGGCCGACAGCGCGGCGCGCGCGCGCTCGATATCGGCGGCCGACTCCCACTGCCAGCGCGCGAGATGCGGATGCCGGCCGACGAGCGCGGTCTCGAGCACGGTGGCGGGAAAGTAGTCGACGCTGTCCTGCGGCAGGAATCCACGGATCCGCGCGCGCTCGCGCGGGCCGAGCGCTGCGAGCGGCGTGCCGTCGTAGGCGATCGTCGCCCGCAGCCGGGGCCCGGAGCCCGGCGAGCGCGGTGACGAGCGTGGTCTTGCCGGCGCCGTTCGGCCCGATGATGGCCCAGCACTCGCCGGCGCGCACGTCGAAATCGAGTCCGGTGACGAGCGCGCGGCCCGCGACCGCCAGCGGCGAGGCCGCGGCACGACAGCGCGGGGCGTTCCGCCGTCACGAGCGGCCCCGCGCGCAGCAGGGCGAGCAGCACCGGCACGCCGACGAGCGCGGTGATCACGCCGACGGGCAGTTGAATCGGGCGCGGCGATCGTGCGCGCCAGCGTGTCGGCGAGCAGGAGCAGCGTGCCGCCGGTCAGCACGCTGGCCGGCAGCAGCAGCGCGCTGATCGTTGCCGATCACGAGGCGAAGACCGTGCGGGAACCACGAGACCGACGAACCCGACGCTGCCGGCGGTCGTGACCGCGACGGCGGTGCCGAACGCCGCCAGCGCGCACAGCACGAGCGTCGTGCGCGCGACGGCGACGCCGAGCGCGGCGGCCACGTCCTCGCCGCGCGCGAGAACATTGAGATCCCGCGCCAGCGCCAGCGATCCCACGAGCGTGACGGCCAGCGCGACGAGCGCCGGCGTCGCGGCGGTCGTGCCGCCCAGGTCGCCGATCAGCCAGAACAGCATGCCCTTCACCTGCACGTCCGGCGCGAGGGTCAGCAGCAGCGCGATCACCGCGCCCCAGCCGGCGGCGACGACGACCCCGGTGAGCAGCAGCCGGGTCGTGGTCCACGGCGCGCGTTCTGCGCCGGCGCGCGCGAGCCCGAACACGAGGACGCGTCGACGCGAGCGCGCCGCCGAGCGCCGCCGGCGTGACCATTGCCGCGAGCACCGGCGAGCATCGCGCCCAGCGCCCCGACCGCCGCGCCGCCCGAAATGCCGAGGATGTACGGATCGGCGAGCGGATTGCGCAAGAGCGCCTGCATCAGCGCGCCAGCCAGCGCGAGGAGGCCGCCGACGGCGAACGCCGCCAGCGCGCGAGGCAGCCGCAACTCGCGCACGATGGCGGTTTCGGTTTCGGACGCGCCGCTCGTAAGCGCGCGCAGGATCGTCGCGCCGTCGACTGCCACGCTGCCGACGGTAAGCGCCATGGCGAGCGCGGCGAGCGCCGCCACTGCCGAGCGCCAGCAGGATGGCGACGTTGCGGCCGGGAGTCGCCCGGACGAAATGCTGCGATGCGAACATGATGGCGCGACTATAATCCGCTTCCCACCGCATCGAAACGCGGATCCGCAGCCGCAACAGCAGCGAGAGGGCGAGGGGCGAGACGTTGAACAAGGCATTCACGCGCGAATCGGACACGGACGACGAAGACGAGGTCGAGGCCGTCCCGCCGTTGCCGGCCGGCGCGCGCAACTATATGACGCCCGGCGGCTTCGCGCGGCTTTCCGGCGAGCTCGAGCAACTCGTCCACAAGGAGCGGCCGGAGCTGGTCGCGACGGTGGCGTGGGCGGCCGGCAACGGCGATCGTTCGGAAAACGGCGACTACATCTACGGCAAGAAGCGCCTGCGCGAGATCGACCGCCGCATCCGTTACCTGATCAAGCGGCTCGACGCAGCCGAAGTCGTGGACCCGGCCGCACCGCGAGACGAGGAACTCGCCGGACAGGTTTTCTTCGGCGCGACCGTGATCGTGAGGAACGACCGCGACGAGTCGACATGAACGCCCGTCGCTGCCGGCGACCATCTCTCCGAATGGCCAAACTCTCGCCTATTCCTGACAGGAGCGACGGCAAAACGCATGTTGTGGGTGTGGCCAATCAATTCGGAAACCTCAACAGATCGCTGGCATGACGGCATTGCGATCTGGGCGGAACCATGGACGAACAAGTGAAGATCTTGTTTCAGGCGGAAGTGTTGGCGAAAGCCGACCTCGCCGGTGTTCGCCCCGGCGGATCGCCAGCCGTGTGGAATCGAGTGCAGATCGGGAACATAATTGCATTATCCCGGTCGCGACTGACCAGCGACGGCATCATCCTGAAGACGTCTCGACTCCGGGAGGCAGGCACCAGCCAAAGTTTATCCGAACGCGGCGAATACGCCATGCTTTGCTGGTATTCTGCCGACCAAAATCATTTCCCGGCTATGTCGCGGCGGGCCGTGACGCCGGAGAGTCGATGGAGCCTTCCCCACGTTGCTTCGACGGCAGGACACCACGCATCCTCAATATCACCCAAACTGTTTGAACACGATGCCAGCCTACGAACTGAAGCATTCTGGTGGTACCAAACGAACGAAAAAGATCATCAGCAGCGTCTCAATGCTTCCGGCGGGAGCCTCAGGCGATCCGGCCAACATCGCCGAAGACGATGGTGGTACTCGGTCTCCAACAACGCCGCTGTTTCATCACAGGCAATCGCACCAACCCTGCAGTTATTCTTTTGGTTTTGAATACTGACGAAGACTGATGGGTGCCGGCGCCTCGCGAATCACAACAACCTCACGATCTTTCACCTGGGCGTTATATGCACCGTCGAACACCGATCCTGGACAACTGACATTGATCACGATCTGAGCGCGCGGTCCCGCAGCGAATCATGTTTGACTTACCACAGGAATGGTCGTCGACGTCGCCTGATGGCAGTCGCATCGGCGCTCTGCTGCGCCTGCGGAGCCAACAGACGAAAGCCGAGAAGTCCGCTACTGGCGCTGGAGCAGAAACGGTCATCGATCTGGGTATGATTCGCATTCTCGTGAACTGGTCTCCTGATGGGTGTTCGGCTTCAACCAGGGAGCCAACGGAAACGGCTGAACCGAGCAGTTACATGGCAGAGCGTGCAAAGCTGCAATTTTCTCCAATGCCACCTGAACGGATTCACGCGCGCACCCCACCGGACAGCCGGGCGGTGTCGTCTGGCGCTGACGAACGAACGGGCAAATCAGATCGAACATATCACGTGCAGATGCGCCCGTGATCCGAAACTGGTGTGGCGCGCGCAGATCCTGCGGAAGGTGGTGTGGAACCGAAATGGCGCCGCGATGGCCGTGCATTTTTACCATTTGTCGCTCGATGGAAGATATTGCCGCCAGCGGTCCCGACCACTGCTGGCAAACCGGTTCGTTCGTTCAGATCGCCTACGTGAGCAGCAAACCTTCACGACCAGAATGTTGCCACGGATTGCCGTTCCCGACGGCCGACTTCGATGGTGGTTCCTGCTCTGCTGGATCGTCGCTGCCGCCACGCGCCGTGAACTGGTACGCGGCGCTGATAGCGAATGGCCGCGCAGCCCTGGCGATAGTCAACCCGAATATCGCTGACTATCGACAGATAAGGAATCATGTCCGCATACTTACTAGTAGTTCTTGTTTCAGTATCAGCACGGAATTTCGGGTTTGTTCGTGAAGGAAAGATCTGGTTTCGGCACCATCGATCCCCGAGATTCGCTGGATTTCTGCGGCTTCACCACAAGCTCAATTTCAGCTATTGCACCTGAAAGGCGCTGGTAGCCGAGCACGGGATCTTCGAAGTACCGGTTATCCTCGCAAACGTATTCTGAATTTTGTACCCCGGCCACCGTTTGTACATCCAGGTCCATGTCCAGGGTTTGGTTAGGAACTCGATCTTCGACAGTGACCTGGTTCTCCATGAATTCGTCGTTGACGAGGCGAATGCGCCTCGGTGATCCGCATGTTCATGGAGTGGGGTGTTGCGGAACCGCACGGTGTAGTCCTTACTACGGCCTGAATCACCAGCGTATTGCCTTCCAACTGCCCACGGAGTGTCCGGGCAAATCGGTTCGGCGTCTCTTTCGAGTTTTTAACGTTTTTCATCGAGGTAGATTCTGCAGACCTGACAAAGCCTCTTGAAAGATCGTCAAATTCATCTGGCGTTTCAAGCACCTCCATCGGAAAGGTGCCTTGCATCATTCCAGGCATGCCCCTGGAAGACAGGCCATTCCGCTGGTAACAGGCGTAAACCTGGCGTGTCAGCGCTCCGGGCATTTCGCGTCTGCTCCGCTCGCCACTTAGCGAGGTGCCGGCTTTAAGTGAGGGTCCTGGAATGGGCGTTGGGACAGGAATCGCACCGCGGGCCGTGGAGCCGAGGCCGGACGCGCGTTGCGGATACGCCTCCCATGATCCGTTGATGCCTCTGGACGAACGCGCGAGGCCGACTGCGCCGAGACGGTGCTGCGCCGGAGGAGATGAGCAATGCCGCAGCAGGGCGTGCGCTGCGTGCAGCGCGAGGCGTTGCCAGACTCCATCGTTTCTCCTTCTGAGAACCTACTGGATCGTTGCCATCCGGTGGCCCGCGCGGCTGGAGCACTATGCCATCACAGCGTGAGCTGCCAGCAGTGCCGCAGGTTCGCCATTGCGGAGCGGAGGAGACGATGACCGTGATGGTGTCGCCCACTCACCATGTTGAAATCGCCAGCCCACGCGGATTCAGGATTCCCGGATTCGCGCATCTGATGAGCCAGTGGCGCTTCTTTCCAGACTCCTTTGTCGGCTGCGTCCATCTGATATGGTGATGGCAGAGGATTGGCCCATTTGAACTCGGTGACAACACCGAGAACTTGATTTGAAGCCCGGTTCGTACCCGGCGTAAACGAATGATGCGCAAGTGCCGGCGCAACCGAGATTAGACCCAGTATCACAAGAACTACGGGCAGACCTGACCTGCCGTACTTTAATCTCGACTCAAGGAACGCCTCCTGAAATGGATTTCGCACTACTATGGCATGGTTTCAAAGTTGAGAACAGCGGAGAGATCTCCGATTTCCGGGAGTACGTTTTGCTTCGCCGATAATACGCTGAGTCGAACCAAAGCTCCTGCGAGCCCGTCTATAATCCAGCTAATTTCGAACGGACGCTTCACGATGTTCCTCTTGTCTCGCCATCGCACTGCTACAGACTCCGCCATCCAGCGGAAGCATCCGCGGCAGCGTGCTCAACACGGAAAACGCGCCGCTGAGCGGGGCGCTGGCTCGAGCTGGTCGGCCTGACGGAGTGCTCGTGATGCGGTTCCTGACGGCGAAGGTCAGTTCGCCTTTCCGAATCGTCCCGCGGCGGCTACCGATCTCGGTGAAGAAGGAAGGCTACGTCCGCGAGGAGTACGGTCAGAGGAGGCCCGGAGGGGGACCGGAAGCCAATCGCTCTGGAAGGACGGAAAGACGCCTTTGGCCGGAATCGCCTTCCACCTGCAGCGTGCACCCACGATCTCCGGGGAGGTTGCGCAACGAAGATGGATTCCCCATCGCCAACATTCTTGTTCAGGCAATGCGGCGAAGCTACGGCTGCGCGGCAACCGTACGATTACGCTGTTTTCCAACACGCTCACAGATGACAAAGGAATCGTACCGTCTGTACTGGCTCGATCCGGGCGACTACTATGTCAACGCGTCCTATCTTCCGCAACTGCCACAACCGTGAACGCCAATGAGAATGTCCCGCGAGCGGCGTATGCGCCCACGTACTTCCCGAGACCAGCATCCTGCGGAGGCGGAACTCGGCACCTGGAAGGAGGCAATGGACGGCGACGTCATTTCCGGCTTCAGCGGGCGCCCGCGGTAACGGTTCGCGGCACCGTCACAGCGTGATCGCGGGAGGAACAGGCGCCCGCGAAGGTAACACCGAGCGATCCCCGGAAGAATCGGGCAGCACCTCCCGTTACGACGCAGAAACCGGATGCCAAAGGGGCATTCGAAATGTCGGGGATTACGGCAGGCACCGTACGTCTTGTCTGCGAAGACTCTCTCGGGAACTGGAGAAGTCGGATACACGAAGATCGGGTGCTTGAATATCGATCGGCCGCGATCCGACGTTATCGTGGGGCCAGGAATGACCATCAATGTTCGATTATTCGGAGAGGTTCCGCCTTCCGTCAGTCTCGCGTACTCTGTGCCGTGTCTCTGTGGCCTCCTGAAACGTATCTCCCCGGCCCCGCTGTCTCTGTGACTCAACCCAATGGCATGGTCATCATGCCAAACGTCCAGCCAGGCGACTATCTGCTTGCCGTGTTTCCGGTCTTCCTGAAAACGCATACGTCCGGGGCTGCGCGTTCCGGTACCCGCGATGTTCTCGAACAATTCGTGAACGTGCAGTACGACAGCAGCGCTCCGCTCGATATCCAACTCGCCTTCGATGGTGGCCAGATCACAGGTACCGTAACGAACTCAGCGGCGACAGCGCTCGAGGGCGCCACGCTCACACTTGTACCGGATGTGACGCGGAGGCATCGGCCGGATCAATACCGTGTGGCGATCAGCGGCGCGGATGGCCGCTTCTCCATGGGAGGAATCCCGCCGGGCGAATACAAAGCCTTCGCGCTGGGAATCCATTGAGGCAAACGCCTGGCTGAACGCCGACTTCATGCGGCCGTACGAGGAGCTTGGCGCACCGGTCGCCATCGGCACGAACGCGAAGATTCCGGCGCAGCTTCGCGCGATCCCTCCGCCGGGCAAGGTAAACAACGGCTATGGCTCTACTCCTTCGATGATTCTGTTGCTGTGCCGAGCCTGTCAGCGGAGAGGCCAGGGCCCGGCACAGGCGCCGTCTTGCCGCCGGATGGCCCGGCTCTCCCGAACCTGTGGGTAACAGAGATTGTCGCCGGCACGGTGATGCAGGCGGAAATACTGCGGCCGCTTTCCTCATGTTCGTGTGGAACTGAGACAGCGAAGACTACGCCAAGCGGCTGGAGTGGGCGCGAGAAGACCTGCAATCCCCGCTCGCGATATCGACGACCCGAAACTGCCGTCGCCTGGCTCGTGACGGATGCAGATCGGCCGTTTCATCTTTCGGGACGTCACGTCCCCGGGCGTTACTACGTCGTCGCGGGCACACGAGGGCTAATACCTGCGAGCGGAATACAGCCGCCAGGGGAAGAAGTCGCCACGCGGGGATGGTTCTGGAAGTGGGTCCCACAGGTGGACTCGGTCGATCGCGGGAGGCACTCAGGCTAAGCGCCGCGCGGTGGTAGTCCGCGGCGTCGGCGACGCGACCCAGCCCGGCCGGGCATGCCACGTCGGAGTGCTGGTCAGGATCTTGTCCTTCACGTGGAGCCAATTCTGCCAACGACGAGCGGCGGGCGTCGTCTGGCGGAGACGGTGCGCGCGTTCCTGCCGCCATCGTTCACCAGCAGGCCTATCAGTACCGGTACGCGCCGAGCGAACGGACGCACGCTGAAGCCGATTCGATCGATACTTCGCGGATGACAACGGCGGGTATCGGCTCTTCTGGCTGGATCCCGGACGCTATGGTTGCGGCGTGGTCACAGCGACTAGCATCCTGCAGCCCTGGAAAGAGCATCTCCGCTTCACGCCGAATCTCTCCGGATGCGAGACAACCGGATATCCGGTCGTCTGCTACCCGCACGTCGAAAACGGCCCGCGGAGGCGCGTCCGGTCATCCGTCGGCGGCGTCGAAGCGCCGCCGGTGGACCTGACGCTGCGTGGAAGCGTCCGCGATTTGGACGTCGAGACTGAAGCTCGTTGGAGCGAGCGTGCCCGAGAACGCCACGGTGATCTGTGTTCCGCTATATGGCGGGGATCCAGTGTGCCTCCATGGATTACGGCATCGCTCCCGGCAAGGACGGTGCCGTCACGATTCGCGATGTTCCGGCGGGCCAATACATGCGCCGAGGTCGCGCCGCGATGCTCTTCCGAATTTCACAGTCATAATCGTGGATCAACCCATTCGCGACCACCGATCTGACCATGAACCCTCAGATTCCGGTTGATGTCGTATTCAATCCGCCTGGCGCCGACGATCAGGACCGGCGTAACCCGACACGAGCGGGGCGTTCAGACGCCAGCTATACAAAGAGTGCGGAACAGATCTCGAAGACGGAAAGCAGTTTAGGCGTCGCGTTTCGGGAATCTACTATGCGACCGCTGACTCGCCGCCAGGATACTACGTCAGCGGTATCGTTGCGCTGGGGTCCGCGGGAGTATTATGCCTGGTACCGCCGCCGGTTCCACCAGTGGCATCCAAACTGTATCAATAGATCTGGATACGCATGGCCACCTTAGCAGGGAAAAGCCATTGATCGTTCTTCCGTCGCCCGGGGCGACGCCTGCAAGCTCGTCGTGACCGTGCGACAGGGCGGGCGCTTTCTCGACGAGTCATCATCGATCGAACGGGAACGCCGTCGCGAAGGCGCTGGTCGTCGGGCCGCAGGGTGTTTGACGGGCACGGATAACAAAGTCGCATTCTCCCCGCCCGACAGGTTCCTGTCGACAACCACCGACGGAGAAGGGCGTTTCGTGTTAGTGGTGCAGCGTTATCGACAGGATACAAAGCTCTTCGCATTTGAGGATCTCGATCTCAACCTGCAACGATGACCCGTCGCTGGATCGAGCGATTTCCCTAACCGGGATTTAATCGAGATCGAGCAGGCAGGTGGGGACGCAACGCAACCGGAGCCAACAACTACAGGGGATACGGACGGTGTCGGCTCCGGCATTTCAGCGTCGCCGAATCAGAACTGCCCGAGAATGCGGATGTGCATCTTGCGGATCATTTCCGCCGAAGACACGCGCGACATAGTGCCGTGAGATGAATAGAGTAGGGGCTACGCCACGGCCGGCAAGCAGCTCCATTGTTTTTGTTCTTCCCAGAGACCGTTAACAGTCTTCCGCATCACAACCCAGCGCCAAGATGCGGCCAGTGGGCCACCCACAGATGACCGCGATCACCGCAAGGAGCGGCTACGATTGATAAACGTCACTGACCAGAAAGAGATCCTTTGCTCCTGGAACTTCGGATCCAAAGAAGGACCCAGCGGGTGCTCAACGAACGGCTCCGGATCGGCCGCAAAAGCGGTAAATGCCTGGGTACGATCGTAGTTGAAACGCCTGAACTTCCTCCGTACTGAGCAGTACATGCGGCCGTTCGCTTCAAATCGGCGGAATTGTAACCCGTCCCAGTTATTGGCATCAACCTCACCCAGGATTTCACTCCAACTGTAGCGTACTGCGAAGGCAATCGGACACACTGAATCGGCTGGGCCATTCCGGAGCCATCGCCGGCGACGTTCTTGCCCCAATAAGATAGACCGTGATTGTTGGACTTCATTGCCGCTGAGTAGATCGCTTCGACATCCTGTTTCCGTGTCGATGAAGGCGCATCTGCCTGGCGCGCTTCGCTGGCGATCGAGAAGGTGAGAAGAATCGCGGTCAGGCTCTTAAGCATTGGAATTCCTTGGCGCGATCCTTATTACAACGCGACCAATCCGCGCTTGAACACAGCGCCCATTGCTGCTCGGGGACCCTGGCATTGGCGTAACCGCTCGTCCGACGACGATGTAGTCGGCGCCTGCAGCGATGGCTTCTGCCGTTGCCGTTCGCTGCTGGTCATCGGCAGACTGACCCGGCATGCGAATGCCCGGCGTTACGATCTGAAGACCGCGTCGACGGCGCCGCGGATCATCTGAGATCTCTCGAGGCGAACACACAACACCATCGAGTCCGCTTGTCTCCGCGAGTTTCGCCAATCCGCAACGACTTGGGCGTCCATGTTGAGCGAGATCCCGACTTCGCGCAAAGCGCTTGTCGTCAAGGCTCGTCAGGACCGTCACGCCGACAACGATCGGTTTCGCACTACCAAACTTCTCGCGAAGCTCGACGGAAACGGCCTGCATCATCGCCGCTCCGCCAGCCGTGTGAATCGTCATCATCGAAACGCCAAGTTTCGCGGCCTCCACCGCGCGCGCTCTGTCACCGTGTTGGGGATGTCGTGAAACTTCAGGTCGAGGAAACCTTGCCGCCTGCTTCGATGATTCGCGTGACGAGTGACGGACCTTCATGCGGTGAAACAGCTGCATACCCACCTTGAACATTCCGGCAAGGTCGTGGAGCGGCCGCACCAGATCCAGCGCTTCGTGCGCGTGCTGACGTCCAGAGCGAGGCAAACCTTTTCCTTCATACTTTCATCTTTCCCATCAGATCCTTCAACGACGTCAGTCCGCGCTTGCCATAAATTTCTCCAGTCCATCCAGCACGCGCAGCGGCGCGCGGGATCCTGGAAAGTTCGCGGTGCCGATCTGAACGGCGCACGCGCCGGCCAGGAAGTACTCGACCGCATCTTCCGCCGTGAAGATTCCTCCCGAGCCCAATCACCGGAATCTTCACCGCACGAGCACACTGGTAAACCAGCCGCAGCGTGATGGGCTTGATCGCCGGCCCGGACAGTCCTCCGGTCACGTTGTGAATCCGCGGCTTGAACGTTTCGGTGTCGATCGCCATGGCGAGATACGTGTTCGCCACAGTCAGCGCATCGGCTCCGGCATCCTCGGCGGCGCGCGCCATTTCCGCGATGTCGGTGACATTCGGGCGACAGCTTCACAATCAGCGGGCGCTTCGATCGCGCCTTCAGCAGTCTTCGTCAGGCTGTGTGTCAGCTGCGGATTTGTCCCGAACACCATGCCGCCGTGCTTCGTGTTCGGGCACGAGATGTTCAGCTCGTACGCGGCGATTCCGTCGCAGCGAGTTCAGTTTCTCGACGACTTCGGCGTACTCTTCTTCCGCGAAATCCGAACACATTCACGAAAACGCTGCATCCGATTTCGCGCAGAAGCGGGCATCTTGTCGCGGATGAACGCATCGACACCCGACATTCTCCGAGGCCGATGGAGTTGAGCATTCCGGAGGCTGTGGGAAAAAGTCGCGGAGGGCTGTTCGCCTGCAATCGGCCTGCGCCGAGGTACCCTTCACCACGACCGCGCCGATGCGCTTCAGGTCGACAAACCGTTTGAATTCTTCGCCATAACCAAACAGTGCCGCTGGCCGCAATGACGGGGTTGTTCAAACGAATCCCGGCGAATTCCGCCGTGAGATCGGGCGCCTGGCTCATATGGGCTAACGGAATTTAGCATATAATCTCGGCGGCCATGACACTGAAGCTGAACTATCAACTCGATGACATGCGGACGAAGTGCGTGGCACACTCGAGCGCTCTGGCCGATCAGATCGTGTCGGCGAACGGCGGCCGTCCGGTCGTTCTGCTCGGGATCCAGCGCCGCGGCATTCCGATGGCGCAGCGCATGGCGAAGACGATATGCGGAGACAGACCGGACATCAGCCCGCAGATGGGAATTCTCGACATCAATCTCTACCGGGACGATCTGACGAAGGTCGCGACGCAGCCCGTTGTTCGCCGCACGGAAATTCCCGCCGGACATCGACGACAAAGACGTCATTCTCGTCGACGACGTTCTCTACACCGGCCGTACCGTCGGCGCGGCGCTGCGGCGCTCTGATCGATTTCGGACGAATGCGAACGATCCAGCTGGCTGTCTTTGTCGATCGCGGCCATCGCGAACTGCCCATCGAAGCGAACTTCATCGGGAAGAAGATCACCACGAAAGACAACGAAGTCGTTGAGGTCCGGCTGACGGAGATCGACGGCGAAGACGCGATCTACGTGATGGAAAAACGCGTGAAGACGAAAAGACTCTGCTGGGAATCCAGGAACTCGACCCGCGAAGAGATCCTGGAGATTCTCGATACTGCCGAGACCCTCCAGGAAATTTCGACACGTCCCATCAAGAAAGTTCCCACGCTGCGTGGCAAAGACCGTCATCAATCTCTTCTTCGAAGCCTCCACGCGCACGCGCACTTCTTTCGAGATTGCCGGCAAACGGCTTTCCGCCGACGTCGTCAACGTTACGGCGTCGACCAGCAGCGTCTCCAAGGGCGAAACACTGATCGACACCGGCCAGAGACTCTGGACGCCATGGCCGCAGACTGCGTGGTGATCCGCCACTGCTCGTCGGGCGCGCCGCACACCATCGCGCGCATGACGAAGGCGCGCGTCGATCAATGCGCGGCGATGGCGCGCACGAGCATCCGACACAGGCGCTGCTCGATGCGCTCGACGATTCGCCAGCGCAAAGGCCGACTCGACGGCCTCAAAGTCGCGATCATCGGCGACATCGCGCACAGCCGTGTCGCCCGCTCCAACGCGCACCTGCTGACGAAATTCGGTTCGCACGTGTGGCTGTGCTCGGCCCCAACACTGATGCCTGTCGGCGTGCATGCGACTGGTTGACGAAAATCAGCGAATTCCTGCACCGTGACGCATTCGATGGAAGAAGCCGTCGAGGGCGCGGACGTCATCATGATGCTGCGCGTGCAGTTTGAGAGGATGGATGAATCGTTCTTTCCTTCCGTGCGCGAATACTTCCGGTACTACGGACTGACGCGCAGCAAGGTCGAGCGCGCGAAGCCGGACGCCATCATCATGCATCCGGGCCCGATGAATCGCGGTGTGGAGATCGCAACGGATGTTGCCGACGGCCCGTATTCCGTCATTCTCGACCAGGTCTCCGCCGGCGTCGCGGTGCGCATGGCGATTCTGTTTCTGCTGCTGGAGGCCAGAGCTAGTGGATCTGCTTGTCAAGAACGGCCGGGTCGTCGATCCCGCACGAGAAATCGATACCGTCGACCGACATCCTCATTCGAGGACGGCAAGATCCGTTCGATCGGGAAAGCGCCAATGCGCCGACGTTCCGCAGTTCGATGCGAACGGGCTTGATCGTTGCGCCCGGGTTTCTTCGATATTCACGTTCACCTCCGCGAGCCCGGCAACGGAAGAAGCGGAAACGATTGCCACCGGTGGCAGCTGCTGCGGTGGCGGGCGGCTTCGTGGCGGTGGCGGCGATGCCGAACACCAAGCCATCCCAACGACAATCCTTCGATCACGTCCTACATCATTTCGGAGGCAGACGGCGTCTTCGCCCGCGCTTGTCTTCCCGATCGGCGCGATCACGCAAAGAGCAGAAAGGCGAAACGCTCGCGGAAATCGGCGAGATGGTCGAGGCCGGGCATCGTCGGCATTTCCGACGACGGAAAGCCCGTCATGGATGGCCGCCTGTTCCGGCGAGCGCTGAATACGCCCAGCTGTTCGATCTTCCGGTGATTCAACACTGCGAAGATCTCAACCTGTCGAAAGGCGGCGTGATGCACGAAGGCGTTTATTCGGCACGCCTGGGCTTGAAGGGCATTCCATCGGCGGCAGAAGACACGATGGTGTCGCGCGACCTGATCCTCGCGGAAGCTGACCGGCGGAAAATATCACGTCGCGCATCTCGAGCACGCGGCGAGCCGTGGAAATGGTGCGCGAGGCGAAAGCGCAGGGGCTTGAAGATCACGGCCGAAGTGACGCCTCACCACTTCACGCTGACCGGATGCCGCCGTCGCCGAATACGACACGAATGCGAAGATGAATCCGCCGCTTGCGATCACAGGACGATGTCGATGCCGCTGCGCGAAGGCATCGCCGACGGCACGATCGACGTCGATCGCCAGCGACCACGCGCCGCATCACATCAATCTGAAGATGCTGGAGTTCGATCAAGGCGCCCTTCGGGATTACGGGGCTGGAAACGGCGGTGGGCCTGGCGCTTACGCAGCTGAAACTGCCCCTGTCGCAGGACTGATCGAAATGTTTTCACTGAATCCGCAAAAGATCATGCGGATTACGCCCATGGGGTATTTTTGAAGGAAGCGACGCGCACCTGACGATTCTGGATCTCGTCACGCCAGTGGAAATTCGACGTCAATCAAGTCCAGATCCAAGAGCCGCAATTCCCCGTTTCGACGGCTGGGAAATGAAAGGCAAAGCTGTGGCTACAATCGTCAGCGGCAAAGTCGTCTATGAGGATCGCAAGTAGACTGCGCTCATCTCGTGTCTGCGGTGGCGCTCGCGCTCGCCGCATTGGCACAAGGCCCTCAGGCCGTCGTCGATCGGGTTTCGAAATCACTCCGCAGTCAGGAAGCGCCAGCAATTCGTGGACTCGACCACGATCGCATGATCGCGGGAGATCATCGCGATCAACGAGATCCCGCGCCTCCGTTCAAGCGAAGCGGAGCGCGCGCGGAGCTTTCTGCCCAAGATGCTGAGGGACAGCGGCCTGTCGCAACGTCGAGACTCGATCCTGAAGGGCAACGTTCTCGGTCTCGCGCGGAGGGACGGCTCCGGACCCGCTCTGTCGCCGTCGCCGCGCATCTCGATACGGTCTTTCCCGAAGGAACAGACGTCCAGGTCAAGGCGAGAGGGAACCGGCTGATCGCGCCCGGTGTCGGCGACAACTCCCGCAGCCTGCGGTCTTGCTCGGCCATCATTCGCGCTCTGGACAATGCAAAGGTCCAGACGACTGGTGACATTCTCTTTGTCGGAGATGTCGGCGAAGAGGGCCCCGGAGACCTTCGCGGCATGAAGTATCTTGTTCAGAAGAGGCCGGCTACAAGGATCGACATCCGGATGTTCGTTTCCATCGACGGCGCGGGCAAGCGGAAGCGATATCGTCAACGGCGCGCTCGGCAGCCGGCGCTATCACGTGCGTTTCTCGTGGACCTGGGCGGTCACAGCTACGGGGCGTTCGGACTGGTGAACCCGACTTACGCCATGGCAAAGGCCATCGATCGGCTCGTCAAGGATTTACGGTGCCGTCGTCACCGCGAACGACTTACAACGTCGGCGTGATTGGCGGAGGAACTTCGGTGAACTCCATATCCAACGAAGTCGTGGATGGATGTCGACCTGCGATCCGAATCGCCACAGCAACTCAACAAGCTGGCCGACTGAGTTTATGAAGCAGATGCGGCGCCGCTGCCGATGAAGAGAACCAGGCCGCGCCTGACAAATCAGGGAAAAATCGAAGTCGGTGCCGCGCAGGTGTGATCGGTGAACGTCCGTCCGGCGTCACGCCGGTCGGCGACTCGCCAACCGTTGAGTCCCGGCGGGCAGCCGCTGTTTTCGGGAAGTTCGGACTGCATTCCACCATTTACAGCGTGGGCAGCACGGACGCGAATATTCCCATCAGCCCAGGCGTTCCCGCCATCACTCATCGATTCCGGCGGCAGCCGGCGGCCGAGCGCACTGCACCGACGAGTGGGTCAATGTCGAGACGAGCGGCAGCGTTCGGGGAATCAATCTTGGTGATCGACGACGCTGCTCCTGCGCCGTCCGGGGTGCAGTAGTCCGTACTTCTATTTCGTCAGGGAGACAAGACGTCGTTGGCAAGCTTTCACCAGCTCACCCGGTACCACGGCAGCGGTCAGGTCGTTCCAGGAAACAAAGTAGATTTTAACTTTCCCTCGAGTCGCGATGGTGGACCGTCATACGGGTGAAGAAACAATCGCGGCAAACCGACGGACAAGTTTGACTAGCTCTCCCGCCTTGACCACCTTCACTGCCGAACTGCCGACAAGAAATGTCTGCGGATCAAGAGAAGGAGCTGATTTCTGGAGCAACACTCTTTCGGAAAAAGCTGACTTCGAGGCATTTCCACCTTCGCAGGACAGGCAGGCCATCTTGCCGTCGGACGTGAGGCTCAGGAGCAGCGAACCGGCCCGCGAAACCGCCGGACCGAACCACTCTGAAACCACACATCGTTCCTGTCCGGTAATTTCGCAGGCTTCACCTCGAACTGATAGGGGATTCTCATCCTTCCGGGAGTCCTGTGCAAGGAAGGCCGCCGCGAAGAAGAGCATCGACGCTGCAAGGTATGCGAATCGGCGCACTCTCATAACCGACTTGAGACTCCTATCTAGGAAAGGTAATCGCTGCCCTCAATAGTAGGCGAGCGTTTCGATCCCGCTGCCGGCCTTGAACGTTTTGGTGCTACCTCACGTTTCGTCATGTCGATCACGGAGATCGTTCCGTCACCATGATTCGAAACGAGCGCAGTCTTGCCATCGGCCGAAAACGCAATACCGAACGCCTGCGGGCCGACGGTCAGCGTCTTCTGGGGCGCGTGAAGATTCTTCGCATCGAAGATATTCGCCAGAGCGTTCATGTGATTTGCGGTGATGAGCGTTCCACCATCGGGCGAATATGGCTCGGAACGGACCGGATCGTGTTCTTCTCGACGACCACGGTATCGACGATCTTGTCCGTCACGGTGTCGATGACGTAGAACTGCGGATCCGTAAAGTCGATCGCGATCACTCGTTTGCCATCGGGTGATGCGGTGATTCCCGAGTTCTTTCGGCATCGGCACTTTGCCGATCATTGTCCGGGCTTTCAGGATCGATGACACTGACGAACATCCGATCGTTCTTATTCGCAACATAGTCTTGCCCGTCGGAAGCACCGCGGCCCAATGGCCGGTCCCTTCCGTATCGATCGCAGCCTCGATCTTTCAGCAATACGTAACTGAACGAAGTACAC